>Ga0209039_10000228_pt1 | contig 52705 bp, 47 predicted proteins | sample BogFormECP12_OM1_FD_188238 | JGI IMG/M metagenome (GOLD analysis project Ga0209039, IMG submission 188238) | Bog forest soil microbial communities from Calvert Island, British Columbia, Canada - ECP12_OM1 (SPAdes) (version 2) | ecosystem: Environmental > Aquatic > Freshwater > Wetlands > Bog ...
TGAAGAAAAATCAAAAGGCAAAGGGCAGAATGCAAATGGCAGAAATGAAGAGAAGAGCCTCTCCCAACCTGACCGCCAGGTTGGGGCGCGAAAGGACCACAACGGTTCATTCTTACCCTTTGCCTTTTGATTTTCTTCGTTTCGCTCAAGGATAACAGTGCCTATTTCCGAAATAAACGCGGAGGCTCCGACGGCCCTTGCCACCCGGCCGCGCCGTGGCGAGCCCTGGGCGGCGGGAGCGGTGCTAGGCTATGCCGCGGCGGAGATCCTCGACCGGGTGGGGGTCCGGCAGGCTGACCCGCTGATCGGACCCTTCTTGCGCGGTCTTCCCAGCCTGGCGCTGGGAATCATCCTGGTGTGGAAAAACCACACGCTGGACCAGCTTCGCCCTGGCTCTGCGCGCTACATCGGCCGCCGGCCGATCGTCTCCGTGCTGGGTGCGGGCGTCCTTTCCACCCTCGGCCTTTTCGCTTATTACTTCGCCATGCGCGTAGGTGGTGTGGTGATAACCGTGCCGGTGCTGCAAACCTACGTTATCTGGGGGACGCTGATCGCCTGGGTTTTTCTGGGCGAGCACTTGACCAGACTGGCCGTGCTAGGGATCGGGCTGTTATTCGCAGGCCTCGGGTTTCTTTCCTGGGGCCAACTCACCGGCCACCCGGCTTCGACGCACTGGTATCTCGCCATTCCGCTCGCCTTCTTTACCGCGCTCACCTACGGGGTTTCGGGAGTGCTGTGGCGCGACGCGCAGCTTCGCGGAGCCCACCAATCCACCGCCATCCTGCTTCAGTTCCTGGCGAGCGAAGGCGTGGCGCTGCTCGGTTTGGTGGCCATGGGCCGCAGCGGCTCGATCCTCGACACCGCCGGCCGCAACCTGGCGGCGCTGCTCGCGAGCGGCGTCCTCTCCGGCGTCATCGCCATCTATTGCCTCTTCACCGCTCTGCGCCTGATGGCCGTGGCCCGCGTTTATGCCTTCTTTCCGCTCAATCCGATCATGGCCACACTTTTCGCGCACTTCGTGTTGCACGAATACCTCAGCCTGATCATGCTGGCGGGAGTCGTGTTGGTGTCGGCCGGGCTGACGCTGACGCAGGTGTTCAGCCCCAAGGAGGAGAAACAGGCCCCGTGAAACATGGTTGGCGGTTGATCGCGCGTGGCAAACACTTTTCCGGCCGCCCAGGCTGCGTGGCTAGGGCCGCGGTCACTGGGCGAGGGTCTTTCGTTCATCGTTCATCGTTCATCATTCATCATTTCTTGCTGCTGTTCCTTCTTCTGGTCACGTTCGACGGGCTTGCCCAGCAGCCCGTTTCCATTCGGGTCGACGCCACGCGGAAACTGGGACCCTTCAAGCCGATCTGGAGTTATTTCGGTTACGACGAGCCCAACTACACCACTATGCCGAACGGTCGAAAGTTGATCGCCGAACTCGCCGCCCTCAGCTCTACGCCCGTCTACATCCGTACCCACAACTTGCTCACCACCGGCGACGGCACGCCGGCCTTGAAGTGGGGTTCGACCAACGCCTACACTGAGGACGCGTCGGGCAAGCCCAACTACAACTGGACGATTGTCGACGGCATTCTCGATACCTACGTTCAGTCGAAGGCAAAGCCTTTCGTCGAGATCGGCTTCATGCCCAAAGCTCTCTCGACTCATCCCGACCCCTACCAGCACACCTGGCCCAAGGGTGGCATTGACACGGGCTTGGCCTATCCGCCCAAGGATTACCAGCGATGGGGTGAGTTGGTCCGCCAATTGGCGGCCCACTGCCTGGCGCGCTACGGTCGGGAGGAGGCGGAATCGTGGTACTGGGAGGTCTGGAACGAGCCGGACATCCTTTACTGGCACGGTTCGCCTGAAGGTTACGACCAGCTCTACGACTACGCGGTCGACGCAGTGAAGAAAGTGCTGCCCGGGGCGCGCGTGGGAGGTCCGGCGACGACGGGTCCAGCCGGCGGGGGTGGGGCCGCTTTCCTGCGCCAGTTCCTGGCCCACTGTGCGCGCGGCAAGAACTACGCCACCGGCCAGGAAGGAGCGCCGCTGGATTTCATCAGCTATCACGCCAAGGGCCGTCCCGATGTTGCCGAGGGCCGCGTGCGCATGGGCTTGGCAAGGCATCTTCAGGATGTGGACAAGGGGCTCCAAGTGATTGCGGAGTTCCCGAAGTTTCAAAACCTGCCGATCGTCTTGAGCGAGTCAGACCCCGAAGGTTGCGCCGCGTGCTCGGCGAAGGTCTACCCCCAAAATGCTTACCGCAATGGTCCCCTATATCCGGCCTATACGGCTTTGGCATTGAGCAGCATTGTGAAGCTGGCTGACCTCCGCCACGCCGATATTGAGGGCATGCTGACCTGGGCCTTTGAGTTTGAGAACCAACCCTATTTCGAAGGCTTCCGAACCCTGGCCACTAACGGGGTCGACAAGCCTATTCTCAACCTCTTTCGCATGTTGGGACTGATGGCCGGCGAGCGCATCACCGTGGAGAGCAGTGGCGCTTTGGGACTGGACTCGATCCTCACTCGGGGTGTGCGCGAGCAGCCGGACGTGGACGCGCTGGCCGCCGCGTCTGAGCATGAAGTTTCGGTGTTAGTGTGGAATTACCGGGACGAAGATGGATCGGGCGCCGACGCGCCCGTCAAGCTGAACCTTGCCGGCTTGCCGCAGACTGCGGGACGCATCCTGCTGCATCATTACCGGATTGATGGCGAGCACAGTAATTCCTATTCTCTGTGGAAACAACTTGGATCTCCGCTGAGCCCCACGCGGGACCAGTACGCGCAGCTCGAAGCCGCCGGCCAGCTTCAAATGCTGGAATCGCCCCGCTGGCTCAGCAACAATGGGGGAGTGTTGGAAATCGATTTTGCGCTGCCGGCGCAGGGAGTGTCGCTGGTGCAGTTGAGTTGGTAGGAGCAACGCTCGGAGTGGCGAGGGCCCAGAAGGATCGACGACGCAGCGAGCGAGCCCACGCCAGTCCGTCCGGCCCGCTTAGCTTCTGTGGTTCGATGGTAGCGCTACCGGGAATCGAACCCGGGTTTTGAGATTGAGAATCTCACGTCCTAACCCCTAGACGATAGCGCCTGATCACGTTGGTTGAGCCGCGGATGATCGGTCGATCTGCGTACCCAGGCGTTTTGCAATCTGGGGATAGAATACAACAAGGTGGTCACGATTGGCAACGGAGTGGTTTCCGTCCCGCAAGCGCTGGGGTTGGTTGTCATGCTGGTTAAGGGCCGAGAACACCGGGTAAACCCGGTAACCGAATCACGCGCTGGCGCGGCTTGCGGTTTGACTTATCGGGAATGTCGGCATTAAGATGCGGTCAGGCCTATGAATAGGGACGACAAAGCAGTCGCAGACGCCGAGACTGAAACGCAGGCGAGTTTAGCGGCTGCGCATACGTCGAACCAGGGCGACAACGTCGAACGGAAGCCTTCTGCGGCCGAAGTTCGATGGCAAAAGGAGACGTTGGGCCCGGCGCTGGCTCGATCTCCCGAGCGCGAAAAAACGTTCACCACGCTGTCTGGTGTTCCCATCCAGGGGCTCTACACCTCTGCCGACCTCGCCGGCTTCGACTACGGTCGCGACCTCGCCGATCCGGGTCAGTTTCCCTTCACGCGCGGCATCCACGAGTCGATGTACCGCGGCAAGGTCTGGACCATGCGGCAGTTCTCCGGCTTCGGCACCCCCGAGGACACCAACCGCCGTCTCCACTATCTGCTAGACCAGGGTCAGACGGGCCTGTCCATCGCCTTCGATCTCCCCACGCTGATGGGTTACGACAGCGACCATCCAATCTCAGAAGGCGAGGTCGGGAAGTGCGGAGTGGCCATCTCCTCGCTCGCTGACATGGAGACTCTGCTGGCGGGCCTGCCGCTCGAAAAGGTCACCACCTCGATGACCATTAACTCGCCTGCCGCCATGGTCTGGGCGATGGTTCTGGTGGTGGCGGAGAAGCAGGGCGCCGACTGGAAAAAGATCTCCGGCACCACCCAGAACGACATCCTCAAGGAATACATCGCCCAGAAGGAGTATATCTTCCCACCGGCGCCCTCGATGCGCCTGGTAGTGGATACCATCACCTTCGGGGCGCGCGAAGTGCCGCGTTGGAATCCGATCTCCATCAGCGGCTATCATATTCGCGAGGCGGGATCGACCGCCGTGCAGGAATTGGCGTTCACGCTGCGCGACGGGATCGAATACGTCGAGTGGGTAACCCGCACCGGCATGAGCGTCGACGAGTTTGCGCCGCGCCTCAGCTTCTTTTTCAACGCTCACAATGATCTTTTCGAAGAGATCGCCAAGTACCGCGCGGCGCGCAAGGTGTGGGCGCACGTGATGCGAGAGCGCTTCGGCGCCGAGAATCCACGCTCCTGGCTGTGCCGCTTCCACGCCCAGACGGCGGGTTGCTCGCTCACCGCGCAGCAGCCTTACAACAATGTGGTGCGCACCACCCTCCAGGCGCTCGCTGCCGTCCTGGGCGGAACGCAGTCGCTGCACACCAATTCACTTGACGAGGCCTGGGCGCTGCCCACCGAGCAGGCCGCCACTATCGCCCTGCGCACGCAGCAGGTGATCGCGCACGAAAGCGGCGTCACCAACACGGCGGACCCGCTGGCGGGCTCCTATTTCGTGGAGGCGCTCACCCAGGAAACCGAGCGCGCCTGCTACGAATACTTTGCCAAGATCGACGCCCTGGGCGGGATGGTCCCGGCCATCGAGAAGGGTTTCCCGCAGAAGGAAATTCACGAGGCCGCCTACACCTACCAGAGGCAGCTCGAGCGCAAGGAGAAACTGATGGTGGGCGTCAATACGTTGGTGGGCGAGGAGGATAGGCCCATCGAGACTCTGGTGATCGATGAGAACGCGGCGCGCCGCCAGCACCAGCATCTCGCCGAACTGCGCCAGAGCCGCGATAACCCTCGCGTGCAATCGTCGCTGGAAGCGGTGGCCAGCGCAGCCGCGACCGACGCCAACTTGATGCCATACCTCCTCGAGTGCGTGCGCGCTTACGCTACCCTGGGTGAGATGTGCGACGTGCTGCGTCGTGTGTTTGGAACGTACGAGGAGCCGGCGTTTCGATAGCCCTCAGCGATCACCCTCGGCTCTCGGGGAAAAGAATAGCAGGTTCAGGTCCAGGATGCGACCGTCGGGCGACGAACAATGACCCTAAGAAAGGGTTGAATGGAACATGCCGGCAAAGAGTCATTTGAGAAGAAAGGAAAGCCCAGTCGACACGGGAGGCGGTGGCCAGCAGACACCGATCTGTTTTGTTTCCTACTCGACGCGTGAGCCTCATGTGAGATTGCTGATTGAATGTATTGAAATCGTGCTAACGCCGCACTTCAAGGTCGAGCGGACCCCTTCAGCCCTGCAGAGTGGAGCTAGCCAAAGGGATCAGATTACAACGCTCATTCACGATTGCACGTTCGGAATTGTGATACTCGACGGGCTTCGGCCTAACGTTGTGTTCGAGTACGGCATCCTGCACGGGTTCGAAAAACCTGTTATCCTCTTTAAGGAAGCGGAGGCTCGAGTCGATATGCGAGGTTTCTTGGGGGACGCGCCGGACTTGAGCCTGGCTCCGGTCGCCCTTGACTTGGACAAGCACTTTTCGGACGCCAAAGATATCTACTACGCTGAGTGGAATCGGTTTGAAATGAAGAACACCGTACGCACGATTTGGAAAGAGTACGGTAAGAAGAAAGGCGAAATCTCAGGCTACATTGATATACCGGAGCCCCCGATATGTACGTAAAAACAGGCAGATTCGTTTACGGTGAACTCCAGCCGCAAGGAAAGCGGGCTCTGAGCAAAGTTCTGGGCGGCGACCGTGGGCCCGAGTTCGCGATCGAGATTATCAGAGAATATTCAGCTAACGAGCTCGTCGGCAAGCTCCTCAGGAAGGGACATTCCGGAGACTGGGTGCCGGTTGACTCAGGCACACTGGCGAGTCCCGAGTGGCAGCAGCGCTTTTCCGGGACTTCTCCAGCGAAGTTCGAAATGGCGGGGTCCGGCACTTGGAAGGTACTGCACTTGAGAATCGAGAGTGATGAAACGGGCCCCTACGTCGCCATCGCCCTGCGATATTCCGAGTAAGCTCTTCCCTTACCATAAGGGTAGCCATCTGATTGCTGCAGTATACATGACCGCGATACGATCTGTTGAAGCGGGTAGCTATGCCTGATCGACGCATTCGAGTCCTTGTCGCCAAGCCTGGTCTCGACGGTCACGATCGCGGCGCCAAAATCGTCGCCCGCGCTCTGCGCGACGCCGGCATGGAGGTGATCTACACCGGCCTGCGTCAGACGCCGGAGCAGATCGCCGTTGCCGCGCTGCAGGAGGACGTGGACGCCGTCGGGATTTCAATCCTCTCCGGCGCCCACAACACCATCGTGCCCCGCATCTGTGACTTGCTGCATCAAGAGCAGATGGACGATGTCCTGGTGATTGTGGGCGGCATTATTCCCAATGAGGATATTCCAGGATTGAAACAGGCCGGGGTGGCGGCAGTGTTCCAGCCGGGCGCTTCAACGCAGGAGATCGTTGAATTCATCCGAGAGAGAGTGGAAGAAAGGGTGAAGGGTAAAGGGTGAAGGGTAAACGTTCAAAGGATGAGGGCCGATTCTCCGTGGCCTCTCCCTTCAGCCTTAGCCTTCATCCTCCACGCTTTAGTCTCGGTCCTTCATGCCGTTGCCGCGTGGAGATTTCAAGCCTCAGTTCGGTCGCGGTTCTCGCGTTCCCGGAAGGTGAAGCCTATCCGCGCCTCACGCGCGCCGTGCTGGCGGAGATCGGCGAGCACTTAGCGGCCATCGAGGGCTCGGGTTGCTTCACCGGCGTGGTCATCGCGGCGAACTCGCGCTCCTTTGCCACCGGCGCGGAGTTGGAGGAGATCACGCAACTGGACGGATTCGGCGCGCGAGAGTTTGCGAGGACCGGGCAAGCTCTTCTCCATCGGATCGCGACCTTTCCGCTTTCGGTGGTGGCGGCGATTCGAGGCTACTGCCTGGGCGGCGCGCTCGATCTGGCGCTTGCCTGCCACAGCCGCGTCGCCACCTACGACTCGTCGTTCGGCCACCCCGGGCCGACGCTCGGTCTCATGACCGGCTGGGGCGGGACGCAGAGCCTTCCACGTTTGCTGGGCAGAGCGGCAGCGCTCCAGATTCTGCTTACCGGCGAACGGATTCCGGCCACCCAGGCGCTTACGCTCGGACTTGTGGATCAACTGGTTCCGGCGCCAGACCTGGTTGCGGCCGCGGCACGACGAGCGCAAGGTTGAAATCAGAAGTCAGAAATCAGAAAACTTACGATATCAACAACGTTGAGCACAGTGGTCAGCGTTTCGAATCTCGACCTCGAGTTTCCAATGCTCAGTTTCTGATTTCTACCTTCTGCTTTCTGACTTGCTTATCGTCATGACCGAGCCCGGTCCCATCACCGATTGCTCCACTCTTTCCAAGCGCGCTGCCCGCCGCCTCATCCAGCGTGCCCTGGTGCTTGCCGGCCGCGAGCGCACCCTGCGCCAGCACATCCGAGAGGCAGAACTGGTCACGTTGTGGGCGATTGAGGACCGGGAGATTGAGTGGACTCTCACCCTGGATCACGGCAAGCTGGACTTTGACCGCCGCGTTTCCAAACGTCCCGACGCGACGTTTGCCTGGTCCACGGCGGACGACTTTTTCCGCCAAGTTGGAAGTGGCAACCTGGAACCCAAGGCGACGTACGCCGGACCGGCGTTGCCGCGTCGAACCCTGGAGCCACTCTTCCACGCCTTCTGCGCCGCCTTGCGCGCTGTGCTGCAAAACCCGGTCGATGGGAATGGGGATCCCCTCGTTTAAGAGGAAAGCGAGATTCGAAAATCGAAATGCGAGAGGGCAACAATCTCCAAGAAAGAACCGCAGACTTTGGAGAGCAGATCTACGCTGCAACTTGCTGTAGGGCGGAGGTTCTGGTGATCGCCGCGCGGACCGCGGACAAGGCACGAGTTTCGATTTTCGAATTTGGACGTTCTATGGCAGGATGTCACTTAAGACCGGCGCTCCCGGCTGGTACAGTTTCGCAATGTCTTTTTCCATGCTTCACGAACTTCACATTCAGAACTACGCGGTGATTGAGGCCTTGGCCCTGGAATTCCGGCCGGGTCTTACCTTGCTGTCGGGAGAGACCGGGTCGGGCAAGTCGATCCTGGTTGACGCCTTGGGACTGGCACTGGGCGGTCGGGCCTCACCGGACGTGATCAGAACCGGCGCCGATCGCGCCACGATCACGGCGGTGTTTCGCGCCGAGGGCAAGCCGCCGTGGAAATCGCGGCTGGAAGAGCTGGAGCTGGGCGGTGATACCGAAAGCGAGATCATTTTGCGCCGCGAAATCCACCCCGGCGGCCGAAGCCGGCTGCTGGTGAACGATCAGCCGGTAACTCTGGCGACGGCCAAGGCCCTGGCACGAGTGCTGGTGGAGGTCCACGGACAGGGCGAGCATGTTCTGTTGTTTTCTCGCGACGCTCAGCTCGATCTTCTCGACCAATTCGCCGGCCTCGAAGATTCGGTGGAGCAGGTGGGAGAACTCTTCCGGCGCCGGCGTGAGCTGGAACGGGAGATGGAAGCCCTGAGCGGGGACGAGCAGGACCGGTTGCGCGCCATTGATCTGCTCAGCTTCCAGGCGCGGGAAATCGAGCAGGCCCGGCTCGAAGCGGGCGAGGACGGGCGGCTGGAAGACGAGAAGCGCGTGCTTGCCAATCTCGAGAAGGTGCGCACCGCCGCAGCCAACGCCTTTAGCCAGCTCTACGAGGACGAAGGGTCGGCGTGCGAGCGGCTGGGGTCGGTGAGCCGTTCGCTCGAGGAGTTGTGCCGTTACGACGCCGCGCCGGAGCCGTATCGGGAGCCGCTCGCCGCCGCCAAAGCCACCGTCGATGATCTGGCGCTGTTCCTTCGCGACTACCTCGACGGTCTGGAGGCGAACCCCCGTCGCCTGGAGGAGGTGGAAGATCGCCTGGCGCTGATCGATCGCCTGAAGCGGAAGTACGGCCACAGCCTCCCGGAAGTCCTCAACTATAGCGAACAGGCCCGGCTGAAGCTCACGACCCTGGAGCGCGCCGACGAGCGCCGCGAGCAGCTACGGGCTGACCTCGAAGCCGCCGTGGCTGAGTACCAGCGCGCGGCCAGCGCCCTGTCCGATGCCAGGCGCAGCGCGGCGGGCAAGATCGAAAAGCTCGTGCGCGAAGAATTGGCCCAACTCGGCATGGAGAAGACGCGGTTTGAGGTCCACTTTGCCGCGCCGCCCAGCGACCCCGGGGGTGCGCGAGGAGGCGCGAAGGGTCTGGACGGGATCGAGTTGCGGATCTCTCCCAACCCCGGCGAGGAGACCCGGCCGCTGGAGAAGATTGCCTCCGGTGGCGAGCTTTCCCGCCTGATGCTTTCGCTGCGCACGGTGGTGGGGAAGGGAAGAATGGCAAGTGCGATGCCGGGGCATCGCGGCGATCGAACGCCGCCGGCCTTCGTCTTCGACGAGGTCGATGCCGGCATCGGCGGGCGCGTGGCGGAGTGCGTCGGCCAGCGCCTCAAGCGCCTCGCTCGCGAGACGCAGGTACTGTGCGTCACTCATCTGCCGCAGATCGCCTGCTTCGCCGACCATCACTACTACGTTGAGAAGCGCGAGCGGGACGGAAGGACCGTTGCCACGGTCACGTATCTCGAGACGCCGAAGGAACGCGCCGCCGAGTTGGCGCGCATGCTTTCAGGCAGCCAGATCACCGACGCGGTCTTGAAGCACGCCGCCGCCATGTTAAAGCTTGGGGCATCGAGCGATTGAGTCACCGGGTGATTGGGCGATTACTGCCAATCACAAAAAGTGGTCGGGCCGGATTGGCGCCCGTGGGCCACACGGGCCTTCGTCAGACAGCCGTCGGGTGACTGTCGATGGCAATGGCGGATAAGGAAGGGATGTCCTTGGATTATTGGCGATTATAGATTATTCTAAATAGGCACGAAGCAGGGAGGGAAGGGAAAGCGCGTTGAAATCCACTGGGAGAGGTGAACAATGATGAAGAAGGTGATGCTGACAGTCCTGACCCTGGTGATCTTCGGAGTCGTCGCCGTAGCGCCGTTGGTGGCCCAAGACCAACCAGCAAGCGCGGGTGATGAGAAGACTGCTAAGGCCGCAAAGAGTTCCGAGAATGCCGGAATGTGGTCCAGCAAAGCAGAGACGCTGAGCGGGACCATTTCTGCGGTCGACTCCGAGAAGAAGATGGTGGCCGTGGAAGCTAACGGTGTTTCGTACAGTCTTAAGGCGGTGGGAACAAAGATAATGGTGGGCGGTAAGAAGGCGAAGCTGGGTGACCTTCAGACGGGCGCGCAAGCCTCGGTTACATTCGTCGCCACGCGTTCCGGCAACACAGCAAAGAGCATCACGGTGCAGTGACGAGGGCGTTAAAGGGCGAAGGGCGAAGGGTAGAGGGTGAGAGGTCAAGGAACGAACGGCACTTGAGGGCCGAGTTTTCACCGTTTACCCTCGTCCTTATGCCCTGGTAGCCTCAGACTCACTGTTGATGTCCGCACAATCGATCGCAACTCCGGGCCGGAGCCGCGGTGTCTCCTCTCCCGTCACCGTATTTCGGTGATCCGAGAGTGCCGCTATGCCATTACGACCTGCCCGCAATTGTAGGAGTTCATTCTCAATTGACAAGGAGAAGGCATGAGAAAGCTTGCATACGCGAGTGGTGTTCTGCTCCTAGTGGCTGGGCTGGGCTTGGCCGCCGACAAAACACAAACGTTCACGGGCGAGATTGGCGACAGCATGTGCGGCTTGAAGCACACGATGGGCGATAACGCCAAGGACTGCACGGTGGAGTGCGTGAAGGGCGGTGCGAAGTACATCCTGTCCGATATGGTTCACGGCAAAGTCTACCAGTTGAGCGATCAGGACGCGGCCAAGAAATATCCCGGTGAAAAGGTGAAGGTCACGGGCACTCTGAAGGGCGATACCATCGAAGTGGCCAGTATCACCGCGGCGAAGTAAGGAAAGCAAGTCGAAAGTCGAAAGTTCAAAGTCGAGAGTAAGACAAAGTAGAACTTCAACTTTCGACTCTCGACTCCAGTCAGAAAGGAGCTTATGGAAGCAGAGATCAGTGTGCCTCACCCGAGCCCGACCCCGGTTGTGAAGGGTTGGAAGTTGAAGCGCGTTGGAAACGTGACCTTCAGCATTTCGAAGCCCAAACGGAATCCGCGCAAGCTTCGCCAGTCGCGACTCAAGAACACGCGGAGGGCGAGGTAGGGAATTGACGATTGACGATTGCCGATTGAAAAGCATCCACTGGCATGTCCGCCTGAGTTCCTCTTAGAGGCTGAACCAAGCGCTGGATGTGCCGTTGGGACTTTCTTACAATCGTCAATCGTCAATCGACAATCGTCAATTCTCTTAACCGTCCTCCGCACCGGGTAGTACAACCTCTGTGAAGGGAAAATACTCTTAATGAAGTATGGGCGTTCCAGGTGAAAGCATGAGGAAGACAGTGGTGTTCATTGGGCAGGGTACAGGCCACAGGTTACAGGCGGCCCCGTCGCCGACACCTTGTCGCCTGAGCCCTGTCCTCTGTGCCCTGTCCCCTGCACCGCGTCCCCTGAGACTGGCGCGTCGGGTGGGACTGACGCTGTTAGCGTGCGCCGTGCCCCTTCTGGCGTGCGCGGCCGACCATCCTCTCAGCAAAGACGACGTGCGCCTGCTTCTCATCGGCGGGGCCCCGAGCCAGAAAATGGTGGCTCTGATAGCGGAGCGCGGGATCGACTTCCCGATGAGCCCGGATCTTGCCAAGCAGTTTCGCGACGACGGGGCGGACGACGCGGTGATCGACGCTCTCCAGAAGGCGGTCGCCAAGCCAGCCGCTGCGGCAACTCCCAGCGCGCCGACGCCTGCTGAAGGCGCAACGCCGGCAATATCACCGCCCGCAGGTCCTGTTCTGGCCCGGCCCGCCGCTTCCAGCGGCACCGTGAACACTCCGCCCGCCGCGGCAAGCACTGCGCAAACCAGCTCTTCTTCAGATTCGCCATCCGGTTCGGTGGACGACAGGATCAAGAACACCCTGTCGGCGGTCGATGCCAAACCGACCGGGGAGAGTGAGCCCACGACGGCGATGAACGACCACCCCTACGCGGCCCAGTTTTCGTTGATGAGCCTTTTCTCGGGCAAGCAACTGCGGCTCTCCGACTACCGGGGCAGGGTCGTGTTGCTGGACTTCTGGGCCACCTGGTGCGATTTTTGCCGGAAGGAAATCCCGGACTTCGTGCGCTTCCAGGATAAGTTCCGCGACCAGGGCTTCCAGGTAATCGGCGTCTCGACGGATACCAGCAAGGAGAAAGTGCGGGATTTCTATCAGCGATTTGTCATGAACTATCCGGTGGCAATGTGCGATAAGTTTACGCGTGATCTCTACGGCGGTCTCACGGCGTTGCCCACCACCCTCCTGATTGGCCGTGACGGCCGAGTCTACCAGCGCGTAGTGGGTGCGCCGGTGGACCTGAGCGGTTTCGAGAGAGAGATCGAGACGCTATTGGCCGCCCCGAACTCGTTGCCGGAAGGGAAGTCCGTCCCCGTGCTGGTGGCGGACAAGTCGTCTCCACCGGCGCCTCGCGAGGCAGCGGCCGATGCCAAACCGACGGAGACCGCACCGTCGCCAGCCAATTCTGGTCCGGTGTTGCTGAGGGCCAAGTCATCCGGGCAGACAGCCGCTTCCACGGCGGTTGCGTCAACTTCTTCGGGTATCCCTGCTGCCTCTGGCGCTTCGTCGGCCTCCAAATCCGGCGCGCCTGCCAAGCCCGCCTTAACCGATCCCAGTTCGGACCAGGTTCAGCAGATCATTAAGGAATTCGCTGCTAAGGAAAAGCTTTTCAAGGAAGCGCGCGACAACTACACCTACCACCAGATCAACAAGGTCGAGACGCTGGGCGGCGACAATCAGGTTACGGGGATGTGGCAACAAGAATGGGACATTGTCTTCGACGATGCCGGGAAGCGAATCGAGAAGGTGACCTACGCGCCGGCCGATACGCTGAAAGAAATCCTCATGACCGAGCAGGATCTCGACGCCATGCGCCGCATCGCGCCGTTTGTCCTGACCAGCGACGACCTCCCGGAATACGACGTCAAGTACCTCGGGCACGTGCTGGTGGATCAGTTGACTTGTTACGTGTTTTCGGTCCGCCCCAAAGAGATCCAGAAAGGGCGCCAATATTTTCAAGGCGTTGTGTGGGTGGACGACCGCGATCTTCAAATCGTCAAGGCAGAGGGCAAAAACGTGCCCGAGTTGCTGAATACCAAGCACGGCGAAAACCTTTTCCCCCGCTTCACTACCTACCGTGAACAGATCGATGGCAAGTACTGGTTCCCGACGTTCACCATCGCCGACCAGAACCTTTACTTCTCAGGCGGCCCCCCAGTCCACGTCAAGGAAGTTGTGCGCTACACGGAGTACAAGCAGTTTAGGTCGGGAGCCGTCATCAAGATGATCGGCGCGGTGGACGGGAAAGACCAGAACCAGCAGCAAGGCACGACGCCCCCGCCGAAGAAGCCGGACCAGAAGCCGCAGCAGTAGCTGTCAGCCGTCAGCCTTCAGCCGGCAAAGCGGACGGGGGCTTACGCATTTCTGAAAATGGTTCAAGTTACTTTAGGACAGCGCCATCACTTCCTCTTCGGGCTCGCGATAAAGCCTATCGGCCCTTTTTGTGGCACGGGCGGTGGCTGCGTCAGCTCCCGGAGAATATCGAATACTACCTTGAACTGCTTGTCGTATTTCTTCTCCATCGCCTCCAGTTTTGCCGCCAGATCTTTGTGCGTGGCCAGGATGTAGCGCAGGCGCACGAAGGTCCGCATGATGGCGATGTTCACCTGTACGGCTCGCCTGCTGTTCAACACGCTCGAAAGCATGGCGACGCCTTGCTCAGTGAACGCATAAGGGAGATACCGGCGGCCGCCACGGCCACCTGGCTTTGACATTCCAATTTGGAATCTCAAAACGCGAGCCTCTTCCTTGGTGAGTTGAAACATGAAGTCTTGAGGAAATCGGTCAAGATTTCGTTTCACAGCCTTATTGAGGTTGAAGGTTTCCACTTGATAAAGCTCAGCCAAGTCACTGTCCAACATAACTTTGTGCTCGCGGATAAGGTATATCCGCCGCTCAATTACTTCGCGCGGGACAATCTGCTGCTCAGGAGCCCTTCTCGTTGCCATGATCTAAGCCTACTGAATATCGATGGTTTGTCAAAATATTTCCCTATCTCTCTCGCCACTGGTCGCTTTGTTGCTCTTCTGCCTCTTCGCCTCCCATTCACCGCCTGATACAATCTCTTCGTGCCAACCGGAAGACTGCACTGGCGCGTTGTCCTCGTAAGGCCCCGCAACCCCCTGAACATCGGCGCGGCGGCGCGCGCCATGGCCAACTTTGGATTTCGCCAGTTGGTGGTGGTGGAGCCCTACGAGCCGGTGTGGCAGGAGACGCGGTCCGCGGTGGGGGCCGAGGAAGTGGTTCAGTCGGCGCGTCGGGTGGACCAGGTGCGGGAAGCGGTGGGCGACTGCACGCTGGTGATCGGTGCCACGGCGGGCTCGGGGCGGAACCTCGATCGCGAACTGATCGCGCTGAACCGTTTGCCGGCGTGGATCGAGTCCCGGTTGGGGCGAGTTGCGCCGGTCGGCGACGCGTCTGAATCCGAAGGCGGCAAGGCGCGGGTGGAATCGCCGGTCGCTCCGCAGCACGCAGCGGTGCTCTTTGGATCAGAGAAGACCGGCCTTTCCACCGAAGTGCTGAGTTACTGTCACGCGTTGGTTCGGATCCCCACTTCGGCGGAGTGTCCATCGATGAATCTGGGGCAGGCGGTGGCCGTGTGCTGCTACGAATTGACGCGCGCCAAGGTGGTCTCCGCCGTGCCGATCTCGGCCACCGTGCACGTTTCCGCGCCTGCCAACGTCCAGTCACTCGATCACTTGTTCGACCGCGCGGTACGAATTCTCGACCACGTCGGTTATCTCAAGCCCAAAAGCCGCGATGCCACGCTGATCAAGCTGCGGCGCGTCCTTTTTGATTTGGAACTAACGAATAACGACGTGAAAATCCTGGGCGGAATCCTGGCGCAGATCGAGTGGAAGTTTGCCAACCCCTCAAAAGCAGTCGCTAATGGCGAGTGGTTAGTGGCTAGAAAGAAAGACGGGAAGGAGGGGTAACAGGTCAAGAGTGAAGTGTGAGGCAGAGTGGGCTTTTTCGGGGGGGGCGGGTCGGAATTGTGAATAGTGAATAGTGAATTGTGAATTGATTGTAAAACGCAAAGTGAGGTGTACGATAAAAGTCGGCGTGACCGGGAGCCACGACGAGCCGGGGAACTCGCGGAACCCCTCGGCCACAACCGATAAGCGGCAGGTCGGAGAGAAGGGCCCTGCCTGCTGGTCAGCCGCTTCAGTCGCTCTGGCCTCTTGTCAACAAGTGGATTTCACGATATAAGTTCAGTCGAACGCTGAGCGCGGGCTCAAAGCTCGTCGGACAGCGCGTAATCCAGACCAGGAGGTCCGCCATGCAGAGTCGCATCCTCGGCACCACCATGCCGGTACTTGAATTCGCGCTTGACCCCAACGAGTCCGTCATTTCTGAAGCCGGTGAACTTTCTTGGATGACGAGTTCCATCCAGATGACGACGCACACCCAGTTTGGTGGGGGCGGAGGAATCTTCGGTGTGCTGAAGCGCGTGGCGGGTGGCGGATCGCTGTTCATGACGGAGTACCGGGCCATCGGCGCCCCGGGAGGGATTTCGTTCGCCACCAAACTGCCGGGGCACATTGTGCCGATCGAAGTTGGCGCGGGACACGAATACATGATTCACCGGCACGGATTCTTGTGCGCAACTCCGCAGATTCAGATCAGCGTCGGCTTCCAGCAATCCCTGGGGGCGGGAATTTTCGGCGGCGACGGCTTCCTGCTGCAGCGCGTCAGCGGAATGGGGACCGCATGGATCGAGCTTTCGGGTGAGTTAATCATGAAGGATCTGCAGCCAGGCGAAACTCTGCGGGTACATCCGGGACACGTCGGCGCGTTCCAGGCGTGCGTTTCCTTTCAGATCACGACCGTGCCGGGAATCAAGAACATGATCTTCGGCGGTGACGGAATCTTTCTCGCCTCTCTCACCGGGCCGGGGAGAATCTGGCTGCAAACGCTGCCCATTTCCAAACTGGCGCACAAGCTCATGGAGTACATGCCCACGCAGCACCAGGAAGCAGTGGGGGGAGGCGTCGTCGGAGGCATCATGGGCTCAATTCTGGATGGAATGAAATGAAGTAGTAAGCGACAAGCGGTGAGCTAATGCGAAGAGCTTCCAGGACAGATGCACAGAGAGAAATTGGGAAACGCGGGGGAAAACAAACGACATTTTCATTTGAACTCCGTGCTCTTCTCCGTGTCTCCGTGCCTCTGTGTTTAATTTTTCACACCTTCTGAAGAACGGGCTGTCCTGACAGGGAGGAAATCAATGGCCACCGTCGCGTCCATCATGGCCGACCTAAGAAAGAAGGGCACGGAGAAGACGCGCAAAATATATGCGCGCCATGGCATGGCCGTGGACAGTATGTTCGGCGTGAGCGTCGCCGACCTTAAGCTCATCGCCAAGAAAATCAAAGGACAGCAGGCTCTCGCTTGCGAGCTCTACCAAACGGGGAACCTGGACGCGATGTACCTCGCCGGAATGGTCGCCGACGGCTCTCTAATGACCAAGCAAGAGTTGAATGCCTGGGCCGAGGGCGCAGCCAATCTGCAGATGATTGCGGAATATACAGTCCCCTGGGTCACGGTTGAGAATCCACACGCCCGCGAACTGGCCATCCAATGGATGAAGTCCAAGAAGGAGCGCGTGGCATGCTCGGGTTGGTGTACGTATGCCGGACTCGTCGCCACTCAACCGGACGAAGCTCTGGACCTGGCGGAAATCGAGGGCCTTCTCAACACAGTCGTCAGGGGAATTAGCAGTGCGCGAAACCGCGTCCGCTACACCATGAATGGTTTTGTCATTGCGGTAGGAGGTTACGTGAAGCCATTGTTGGAACAGGCGAAGGCCGCCGCCCGCCAGATTGGCGCCGTGTCGGTGGACGTGGGCGACACGGCGTGTAAGGTACCGCTTGCCACCGCGTACATCGAAAAGATCGAGGCCGCCGGCCGCGTAGGCCGGAAGCGAAAAACCATCCGATGCTAACCCAATAACCCACCGGAGGCTAGCTTGCTAGGCCAAGCACATAAATGGCAGCAGTTTTTTGGATTTTTATCTGTTTCTGTGTGAGTACATGAGCGGCAACAAAGCTGTCGCGTATTCTAACTTAGAACGGATCCTAAACGCGAAACCCCATCTGGTATCCAGTAGTGGATTCTTGAGTGATGTCATGAATGATAGTCAAGTGCAACACATCATAGCAAAATATTATACCGATGGTGAGATTGATGAGCTCCATTCTGTCATTCACCGAGAGACGACTGTGAGTGAAAGGTTCTTTGCGCAGGCAAATAAACTTAAAGATTATTATCAGCAAAAGGCAAATTCGACTATGGGTAGATAGCCGCTTTCAATGCGCTTGTGACTGTAGCCTTCTTTCCCCTTAATGACGAGCTCGTGCAGGCTTAGTCGTCCATTTCATAAATTCGCTAACGTATTCTTGCTTTGCCATGACCGCCTGTGGTGCAACGACGCCCGGCTGCCTTAACCCAAGAGAGCGTTAGTGAATTTATGAAATGGAGTACTTAGCAAAGCAGGCAGTGCGGAGGCGGGCCTACTTGGCCCCTCCTCTGCTGCGCTAGATCGGGAAATGACCGCTTGCGGACGCGGGTGCAAGGCCTGTCATGGGCGGCATGTCGCGCCGGCGCCGCCACCGATCAGAGTCGCCCGCGTTTGATGGCCATGCGAAAGCCGTTCCGTACACCGGGCCAGATGACGAGGCGCGGAGGAGGCCGAGTGCGCACCTCCGCGCTTACTCACTCAAGAATGGTCGCGACCTTCGCCAGAACCTCGTCCATGATCGCATCGGGTACGGTTTCCAGCTTCCTGCCGTGGCGCGCGCCGAGATCCAGCGCGCGGGGCTGGTCGCAGCGGACAACGCCGGTGGTTTTAGTACCGGCGCCGGCGAGAGATACCGCAAATCCGGCGGTCCGCGCGAAACTCCCGCCGCTGGTGATGGGGAGAACCACGGGCACCTTCGTGACTTGGTTAAAGGCGTCAGGAGAGATGACCAAGACAGGACGCCGGCCCTTTTGCTCGTGTCCTTCAGCGGGATCAAGGCCCACCACCCAGATTTCGCCTCGCCTCATCAGATCAACTCCCGGCCCACGGGCTTGTTATCGAGCCATTCCCGCTCCTCTTTCGTGCGGCGGGCCTTGGGGTCGCACTGGGCGAGCAGTTCGTCCAGGGTGTAGCGGGGCCGTCGTGACGGCTCCACCACCAGCCGGCCGCGTTCGATGGCAATGCCGACCTTTGCTCCCGGCCGCAAGCCCAGGACGTCGAGCACGGCGCGCGGTACCGCCAGCATCACCGAGCCGCCCACTTTGCGCAGATTGGTTGTGTGCATAATCATTCCTTTCGATTATACTTCAATATAACATGTTGCATGGGGATTCACAACCCTGGCAGCCTGGCTGCGTCTGCCCTTTCTCTCCTGTTGGGTGGCGCGGCGGGCAGCTCCGGGGCCGCGGCTGATGATGTCTGGATCATCGGTACTTCCGATTTTAGGTCAACCAAACCGAATTACTAATGTCATTGCGCAGGTTTTGGTCGGTGGCGAATGATTTCGTTTGACCCATCCGGATTGAGCAGTCGCTGGCGCTCGATTGCCTCGCAAAACAGAACAGATTCCTTCGCAAAAATCCGCAAACGTGATTTTGTCGTACTCTTCGCCGCTCAAAATAAGCAATGGCGATTGATATTCCTGACCGCTTCGTTCGGTTCCTTTTTGGGTAAGCTCGGTGATGAAAACCAGCGCTCGCATGTGCCGGGCGTCGCCGTCCGAAAGTCGCGACTTCGATTCAAGAGACCCCTCATCCGCTTCGTACCTCGGCACCTTCTCCCCTGGGAGAAGGTTGGAAATCAAGCCGCCCTCCCCCAGGGAAGCCGCGAAAAAACTGGTTCCGGCTGTGACTAAGCACGACTAGGGGCGCCCGGCGCTGTGGATGACTTGAACCCTACCGACCTTGCCGCCCTGCAGCCTCACTTTGATCCCGCGCGGGTGAAACGCGGACTTCGTGAGAAGGTCCTGGACGATGCCTCGGGTTTGTTTCCCGGTGGGTTGGTCCTCTTTGAGGACAACTGAAACGTCTGCTCCACGCGTTACATCACTTCGGTTCCGTCCATCCATGAGATGCACCCCCTTCACAGGCTCGCCAAAAGGGCCACAGAACTCATAAATCCGCGCCATTGCGCTGAAGTTGCGCTAGCTTGTGCCATACGGCAGGAGGGGAGATTGCTGATCGTCTTCAGGGGTCATCCTCTCCGGTTTGTTCTTTGCGAACAAGCACTAACGCGCAACGTGCTTGTCGAGATTGAAACACACTCGTAGGGCAAAATCCACCGCGAAGTCCAGATCCCGATAAGTCGCCTTGTCGTCAACCAGGCGCCACTTGGTCGCATTACGGCCTACCCCGAAGGAGCTTCGAGACGCAGAGGCACGGAGAAAAACGGGAAACGTCCGTGAAACAAAACCGCATCTTCATGTTCTTCTCATTCTCTTCTCTGTGTCTCTGCGCCTCTGTGTTTGATTTCTTTACACCTTCTTGGCGAGAGGTGGCGCGAAGTGCCGGGTGGAGGGCAAGCCGGATGTGGCCATATTTCTTGGGCCGAGGACTTATAAACCGGCAGGACGCTAACCTTGGCATTACTAATGTCACCTTAAATATTCTTCTTGACAATGCGAGCCTCTGGGCGTAGCATATCTCTTAGGCTAGCTCCGGCCGAATGTGCTCTCGTTCAAGGAGAGAGCTTTCCGGCGGCAAGGTATCGGAACGGAGCGGCCCAGGAGGCTTATTGCATGTCGTTAGTGGAACGTGAATCGACGCCCGCCCGCGTAGCGGCCAGCCAGGCCAACGGCAAGAAATCGAATGGACCCAGCACTCCGGAAGGCAAGGCGCGCGTTTCCCTCAACGCGCTGAAGACCGGCGCTTACGCCAAGAGCGATCGGGCTCGACGCGAAGTGATGCTGAGAAGGGGCGAGAACCCGGACGATTTCGAGCAGTTGCACCAGGAGTTGACCGAGGACTGGCGGCCCGGGCACGTCACCGAGGCCATGTTGGTGAAAACCATCGCCGAGAAGAGCTTCGATGTGGCCCAATTACAGGCTGCACGAATGGAGAGACAGTTGAACTCCTTGCGGACTGCCGAAGTCCAGGCGGAGCGGCAGCGACTTCTCACGCGCCGCTGGCTGCCCGGTATGCCCAACGTTCCGAAGGGGGAACAGCCGCCTCTTTGGCTGGCCAAGGACTCTCCGTCCAAATTCCACACCATCTTCCAGATTCTGGACGACCTCCAGAAATGGTACGACAATCGGGTAACTCCCGACACCTTCGGGCGGGACATGCACACTCTTTACGGCGAGTATCACAGCCGGGCCGGCGAGAGGATCCGAACCCTGTTTATCGAGATGTACGAAGACGACCAGGACGCGGCGGCGAAGGCCGAGGTGGAACTGCCCAAGTGGATCGCCCAGGAACGGCGCGACGTGGAGCGGGAACGCGACCTCTACCGGCAGGAGTGGGAGCTCAAGGCCAACGCCGGCCCGAACCTGGTCGAGGAGGAGGTGGCGAAGAAGGAAGCCGCGCTGGAAAAGCAGATCCGCGAGCAAACGCGGCTCTTGCTTCAGTTGAAGAAGACGCGGCCGCAATGGGACGCTCCGTCGTCTGGGCCGTCCGAGGAACAGAAAACAGGGAACAGGGAACCGGGAATAGGGGACAGGGAAAACTCGCACAGGGCGCCGCAGTCTGAGACGCAGGAAACAGCTTCCGAGGCGGCATCGTCCAGCCAATCTCCCGTCCCAACCGAACGCGGCGCAGTCGACGGCGCGCCGCCAGCGAAACCAATAGGGTCTCCATCCGTCGGCCCTTCGTTTGGCTCTTCGGGTGGCTCATCTTTTGGGTCATCTTCTGGCTTATCGGGCGGCGGCTCCACTACGCGGGAGGCCAAAAGCGTCGCGGAGGGCACGGCAATGGAGCAAAAAACGACCGTTGACGACGAGGTTGCAGAAAAAAATGAAAAAATGGGTGAATCAAACCTGACAAGTGCCGCGTAATCAACAACATGACCCCAAAAACAAACCTAGAACAAACCTTGTAAGTCCTTTAGAATCGAGCCGCCTCGAAAAACAAACCTAGAACAAACCTTGTAAGTCCTTTGTTTTGGAAAGCTCAAAAAACAAACCTAGAACAAACCTGAGATTGACGCGTCCCTCGGACACGATCTTTTCCTGGGACGAATTGTGATAGAATTTGCCGTTTTCTGCTGTGGCGGCAATAGGACACTATGCGCCACTTGACATTGTGCCGTTTCAACTCCGGCCTCGTTGCCTTGCCAACGCTCGTGTTGGCCTGCGCTCTGACACCTGCGGCCTTGCGCGCGGCCGAAACCAAGGCGATGGAGGCGGAACTGAATCGCACTTACAAGGATCAGGTCCTCATCCTGCGCAACTTCTATGGCGGCAACCACCGGCGCTACGACGCCAGCGGCCAGCTCCTGGAGCGCGGACGCACGGGATACTGGACAGTTGACGGCGAGGTCAGATTTGACGGGATCAAGTTCCGCAGGGCGCATATCGAGGTCGCGGGAACGCGCCTTTGGCTGGCCTACGATCGGAAAAGCAAGCAGTTTGGGCAGGTCCGATGGCCGGGCAATAATGTTCGAATCGAGCTCGAGGCCGATCCAAGAGCGTTGACTCTCCCCCAAGTTCAAACCCTGATGGCCAAGGTTTTCCTCACCAAGAACGAGAAGTGGGCGGATTTCGCGCCCGCTTACTGGCGGAGTTTCCTCTCCGGGAGGTTAGGTCCTGACGGATCTGAGCAGCAACCACTTCTGCACGTGCCCACGCCCGGCCACAACGACACACCTCCGATTGCACTCCCCCACGAAGAACCGCCCTACACCGAGGAGGCTCGGAAGGCCAAACTGCAAGGTACGGTAGCCCTGTGGGTGATTGTGGACCGAGAGGGAAAGGTGAGCGATGTCCAGATAGCGAGGCCTTTGGGCCTGGGGTTGGACGACCAGGCGGTGGAGACGGTTAGGAAGTGGCGATTCAAGCCGGCGACGAGGGACGGCGTCCCCGTTCAGGTTCGCGTGTCGGTGGAGACGACCTATCGGATGTTTTAGTGTCGGATGAGCCGCCCCGCTAGACGGCAGGAACGCTATGTCTAAGTCTCGGGGTTGGGATTCGGGGTTCGGAATTCGCAGAGGAGAAGATTGGGGGCGGGGTTTTGTTCTGCGAACCCCGAACCCCCAATCCCGAATCCCGTTCCCAGCAGCGCCGTATTTGTGAATGCAGCACTAAGGCAACGACGCAATGAAGCTGAAGAACCTAATCTGGATACTGATCGCGGCTCTCGGCGCGGTGGCGCTGGGCTTGATTGCCTTCGTCCGCCGCGAACCGGTGAACGCCGTGTGGCTGGTGACGGCGGCGGCATGCCTCTACGCCATCGGTTACCGGTTTTACAGCCGGTTCATTGCCCTGCGGGTTCTTCAGTTGGACGATCAGCGTGCCACGCCCGCCGAGCGCCTCGACGACGGCCGCGACTTTGTGCCCACCAACAAGTGGGTGGTGTTCGGACATCATTTTGCCGCCATCGCCGGTCCCGGCCCGCTGGTGGGCCCGATTCTCGCCGCCCAGTTCGGCTATCTTCCCGGCACCATCTGGATCGTGATCGGCGGCTTGCTGGGCGGCTGCGTTCAGGATTTTGTAACCCTGTTCTGTTCCATCCGGCGTGACGGCAAATCGCTGGGGCAGATGGCCAAGGAGGAGATCAGTGAGGTGGGCGGCTGGACGGCCCTCTTCGCCGTGCTCTTCATCATGGTCATCCTGATCGCGGTGGTCGCCCTGGTCATCGTCAACGCCCTCAAAGCGAGCCCGTGGGGATTTTTCACCATCGCCATGACCATTCCCATCGCCCTCTTTCTGGGAATCTACCTGCGGCGGCTGCGGCCCGGGCGCGTGCGGGAAGCCTCCGTGCTGGGCTTCCTGATGGTGCTGACGGCGGTGATCGGTGGCAAGTACGTGGCGGAATCGCCGGCCTTGGCCCATTACTTTACTTACGGCGGCGTCGCGCTCGCCTGGATGATCATTGTGTATGGTTTCGCCGCGTCGGTGCTGCCCGTGTGGCTACTTCTTGCTCCGCGCGATTACCTCAGCACGTTTGTGAAGCTGGGCACGATTTTGCTACTGGCCCTCGGCATCCTCCTGGCGCACCCGCCGATGCTGCTGCCGGCACTCACTCGCTTCACCGACGGCACCGGCCCCATCTTCGCCGGCAAGGTGTTTCCGTTCTGCTTCATCACCATTGCCTGCGGCGCCATCTCCGGATTCCACTCGCTTATCGCCAGCGGCACCACCCCCAAGCTGATCCGCAAGGAGACCCAGGCGCGCCTGATAGGCTACGGAAGCATGATGATGGAATCCTTTGTGGGGGTCATGGCCATGGTGGCGGCGACGGTGCTCCAGCCCGGCGTCTACTTTGCCATCAACAGTCCGGCGGGCATTGTGGGGGCCACGGCGGATAAAGCCGTCGCCACGATTTCCGGGTGGGGTTTCCCGGTCAGCGCCGCGGCGATGTCGGAACTCGCGTCCCGCGTGGGCGAGATCACCCTCTTCAACCGCACTGGCGGCGCGCCGTCGCTGGCGGTGGGCATGGCGCATATCTTCGGCAGCACGCTGGGCATGGCCGGCCTGGAGGCCATCTGGTATCACTTCGCCATCATGTTCGAGGCGCTCTTCATTCTCACCGTGCTCGACGCGGGCACGCGCGTGGGCCGTTTCATGCTCCAGGACCTGCTGGGCCACTTCTGGAAGCCGCTGGGCCGCACTAGTTGGTATCCCGGCGTGGTGGCCACCAGCGCCATCATCTGCGCAGCGTGGGGATACTTTCTGCTTCAGGGGGTGGTGGATCCGCTGGGCGGCATCAACAGCCTGTGGCCGCTCTTCGGGATCTCCAACCAGTTGCTGGCCGCCATCGCCCTGTGCGTGTGCACCACCATCCTCATCAAAATGGGCAAGACGCGCTACGCCTGGGTGACGCTGGCGCCGCTGGCGTGGCTGGTGGCGGTGACCATGACCGCCAGTGTCCAAAAGATCTGGCATCCCGATCCCCGTCTCGGCTTTCTAGCCCAGGCGAGTGAGTTGAGCGCGAGGCTGGCAGCGGGCGCGATCCCGGCGGCCAAGGTGGTCGAGACCCGGCGGCTGATCTTCAACCTGCACCTCGACGCCGCGGTCACCGCCGTGTTCGCGGTGCTGGTGCTGGTGATCCTGATCGAGTCGGGACGCAACTGGTGGTCCTATGCTTTCGGGAAGAAGGCGCCCGTGCTGCGCGAGGCGCCGGTGGCGTTGTCGAGGATCACGGCGTGAAGATAGGGAACAGGGCAGGGAACAGGGAGTAGGGAATAGGGAGTAGGGAATAGGGAGTAGGGAATAGGGAGTAGGGAATAGGGAGTAGGGAATAGGGAACAGGGAACAGGGAACAGGGAAGACAGAAGACAGAAGACAGAAGACAGAAGTCAGAAGACAGAAGTCAGAAGACAGAAGACAGAAAGTCGCAAGTTCAGGAGTCGGGAGTGAGCAGACAGGAGACGGAAGTCAGAAGTCAAAAGTCGGGGGTCGTCGGTCAGAGTGAAGAGCACCAGCCAACGATGAAGGCTCTTCTTCACTCTGTCTCCTGTCTCCTGTCTTCTGTCTCCCGTATTCCATCCCCTGTCTCCTTCTTCTGGAACTACCTCCGCGAAGCGTCGGGCGAAAACGATTATGCCCGTTATCGAGCCCGCGCGCTCGCCCAGGAGGGTTCGGCGATGACCGAGGAGGAGTTCTATCTGTGGCGGGTTCGCCGCAAGTATTCCCGGATCAACCGTTGCTGCTGAGGCTTGGCACATTCTTTCCCCAGGTCCAATTCGAGCTTACGAGCCTAGAAGCTACGAACCGCGGCCGAAGCAGGCTTCCGTGTCTGTAGCGCGGGCGTCTCGCCCGCTGTGGCGGGAGCGTCCCGCTCCCGCGCAAAGGAGGGCCAAGCGCCTTAGAGAGAAGGCAAATTTAAGCTGATGACGGGTCGGCCCGCGCGGGCAGGATGCCCGTCCCGCCAAGGCGGGAGGCGGGACACCCCGCTACCTCCAATGGTCCGCTCCTCACTTTTATGTCGCACACGCTTTTTCTTGGTGTGCGTTGACACCCGTCCGGGCTCGTGGTACATTTCAACTTTGTGAACTTCGCCTCGCTCACCGTAGGCTGACTGGTAAGTAAATGGGGGAAATTCTTAATCAGCTTGCTCGGCTTTTTGTCCAGACCATCCCGACCGTTATTCTGGTTTTTGTGCTGATGGTGATCCTGGACCGGCTGCTGTTTCGGCCGGTGATCGCGGTTCTGAAGCAGCGGCAGGATGCGACTACAGGAGCCCTGGAGCGTGCCCGTCAGGCCGCCGCGACGGCAGAGGCCAAGGCGCGCGAGTACGAGGCGGCATTCCAGGCCGCGCGGCAGGAGGTCTATCGCCAGCGGGAAGTAGCCCGCCGGGAGGTTCTGGCGGAGCGCGAGAAGATCCTCAAGCAGGCGCGGGAAGAGGCCGAGGCATTAGTGAAGTCGGCGCAGGCGACCGTGAAGGCGGAGACGGAAGCGGCCAAGCAGCAGTTGCAGGCCACGGTCAGCGGTTTGGCCCTTGATGTCACCGCGGCGGTCCTGGGTGATGTGACGCCCGGAAACCAGGGGGGTCTCGCCCGTTGAAACTACCTGTTTCCAATCCCCGAACCCCGCCAGCCCTGCTGGTCTTAGCGGCCCTGTTCATGCTGGCAGTCGGCAGTCGGCAGTCAGCAGTCAGCAGGTGCCTACTGCCGACCGCCGACTGCCAGCAAGCTGCCGCAATCCAAAGCTATAGTTGGGGAGCGCTCGCCTCCGCAGTTCCGCCCGCGGCCGTGCTGACGGGCGGACAGGCGCAGGAAGCCCATCCCGCCGAGCGGGACGAGAAGGGCGGCGAAGCTAAAGGAGAGTCGCCGCATGCGCTGCTTTACAAGATTATTAATTTCCTGATCCTCGCCGGCACGCTGGGTTACTTGCTGCGGAAACCCCTGGCGGACTTCTTTCGCCAGAGGGCGCAGACCATCACCGAAAGCTTGCACCAAGGCCGCCACGCTCTTGCCGCTGCCCAGGACCGACTGAGCGAGATCGAGGCGAAGCTCGCCAATCTCGACGCCGAAATTCGTGCCTTTAAGGACTCGGCCGCGCACGAGATGGAGGCGGAGGGCCAGCGCCTGCGCCAAGCGGCACGGGAAGAATCAGAAAGGACCCTGGCCTTCGCCCGCGCGCAGATGGAGGTGGCGACGCGGGCCGCCGCCCTGGAGTTGAAGCGCTACACGGCGCTGGAGGCGGTGAAGCTGGCCGAAGGCATCATTCGGCAGCGCCTGGACGATCAGGGCCGGCGGCGCCTGGTGCGTCGCTTTGTTGAAGGACTAGCGCGATCACATGAAGGAGTGATTAGTGGCTAGTGGTTAGTGGCTAGAGAAAAGCAGAAATTAGAAATCAGAAAGCAGAACGGAAAGGTCTTCTTCAGACTTCTAACTTCTGATTTCTGATTTCCTCTAGCCACTAGCCACTGACCACTAGCCACTGATCTGAAAATGAGTGTTGCCGTTGCCAATCGATACGCCCGCGCCTTGGCCGACGTAGTCGGCCCGGCGGGCGACTATCGCCGGACGCTGGGGGAGTTGGAGGCGTTTGCCGGACTCTACCGCGAGAGCGCCGAGCTGCGCGAAGCGTTCAGCTCGCCCGCGGTTTCCCTGCCGATCAAGACCAACGTGCTTCTGCGCCTGACGACCGAGCTGGAATCCTCCCTGGTCACGAGGAATTTCCTCCGCGTTCTGCTGGCTCACTATCGGATGGGCCTGATCGAGGAGGTTTGCCGGTCGTTCCGAAAAATCACCAACGAACTTCTTGGCATCGCCGAGGTCAGCGTCACTTCCGCCACGCCTCTTGCCGGGGACGAGGAAGCTGCCGTGCGACAGCGATTCCAGGTGCTGACCGGGAAGCTGGTGGAACTGCGTTTTCAGGTAGACCCGGACCTTTTGGGAGGAGTGGTGGCTCAAGTGGCGAGCACGGTCTACGACGGATCGATCCGCGGCGAACTGGACCGAATGCGGGAAAAATTGCAGGCGCAGTGAGGGAAGAGTCAAAGGTCGAAGGTCGAAGGTTGAATGTGAAGAAGCGGGAACCTTCCTTTCGTCTTCTCACCTTCGACCTTCGACCTTCGACCTTCGACTCTTGACTCTTCGCAACGGGGGAAGCTCGACGATGCCTCAAATAAAAGCTGACGAAATCACGAAAATCATCCGCGAGCAAATCGAGGACTTCGACCGCAGTGTGACCGTGAGCGAGGTGGGGTCGGTGATCTCGGTGGGAGACGGCGTGGCGCGCATCTACGGCCTGGATCACGTGATGGCCGGCGAGATGCTGGAACTTCCCCACGACGTCGCGGGTCTGGCCCTGAACCTCGAAGAAGACCAGGTGAGCGCGGTGTTGCTGGGCGACTACGTCAAGATCGCGGAAGGCGACTTGGTGAAGCGGACCCGCCGCATCATCTCCGTGCCGGTGGGCGAGGCCCTGATCGGCCGCGTGGTGGACACCCTCGGGCTGCCGTTGGATGACAAGGGGCCCGTCGTCACCAAGGACTATAACCCCATCGAGAGGCTGGCACCCGGCGTGGTGGAACGGCAACCGGTGCGCGAGCCGCTGCAAACGGGCATCAAATCGATCGACGCCATGATCCCCATCGGCCGCGGCCAGCGCGAGCTGATCATCGGCGACCGGCAGACGGGCAAGACGGCGATAGCAATCGATACCATCATCAACCAGCGGGGCGGCGACGTCATCTGCATCTACGTGGCGATCGGCCAGAAGCAGTCTACGGTGGCCCAGGTGGTGAAGACGCTGGAAGCCTACGACGCCATGAAGTACAGCATCGTGGTGGCGGCGAGCGCTTCCGACCCGGCGCCCATGCAATATCTGGCGCCTTACGCCGGGTGTGCCATGGGCGAGTACTTCCGCGACCGCGGCCGTCACGCGCTGGTGATTTATGACGACCTGTCGAAGCACGCGGTCTCCTACCGCGAGATCTCGCTGCTGCTGCGACGGCCCCCCGGCCGCGAGGCCTACCCGGGCGATGTGTTTTACCTCCACTCGCGACTGCTCGAGCGCGCCGCCAAGCTGAGCAAAGATGGCGGGGGCGGCTCTCTCACGGCGCTGCCGATCATCGAGACGCAGGCGGGCGACGTCTCCGCGTACATCCCCACCAACGTGATCTCCATTACCGACGGGCAAATCTATCTCGAAACGGACCTCTTCAACTCCGGCATCCGCCCGGCGGTGAACGTGGGCATCTCGGTGTCGCGCGTCGGTGGCAACGCTCAGATCAAGGCGATGAAGCAGGTGGCAGGCACGCTACGCTTGGATATGGCCCAATTCCGCGAGTTGGCGGCTTTCGCGCAGTTCGGCAGCGATCTCGATAAGACCACGCTGGCGCAGCTCAATCGCGGCCGGCGTCTGACCGAAATCCTGAAGCAGGGCCAGTACCAGCCGCTGCCGGTAGAAAAGCAGGTCCTGATTATTTTCGCGGGCACCAACGGCTTCCTCGACGACTTGCCGCAGGAGGAGTGCGGGGCGTTCGAAGCGGCGCTCTACGACTTTGTGGAATCATCGTATCCGGCCGTCTTGCAGCAGATCGCGTCCAAGAAACAACTGGACGAGCCGCTCCGCGCCGAGGCCAAAAAGGCGCTGGAGGAGTTCAAAGCCAAGTTTTCCGCCGAGCACGGAAAAGGAATAGGGAGTAGGGAATAGGGAGTAGGGAACAGGGAACAGGGAACAGCCCTCACCCGGCGCTACGCGCCACCCTCTCCCAATGGGAGAGGGGAGTTTCCTTGATTCAAACCGTCTCCGTTTGGGACAAGTAGTTTCGTCTTTTCAGATCCCAACCCTCTCCCTTTGGGAGAGGGTGGCGCGTAGCGCCGGGTGAGGGTCTTCAACAATCAAGCGGTCAGGACACTAGATGCCCAATGTTCGCGACCTTCGACGCCGCATCCGCTCCGTCAAGAGCACGCAGCAGATTACGCGCGCCATGAAGATGGTGGCCGCGGCGCGGCTGCGCCGGGCGCAGGAATCCGTGCTCAATGCCCGGCCTTACGCCAACCAGATGCTGGCCGTGCTTTCGAGCGTCGCCGGCCGCGCCGAGCAGCGGTCGCACCCCTTGCTCGCGGAGCGTCCGGTGCAGAAGGTTCTGCTGGTGTTCATCACCGCCGATCGCGGACTCTGCGGGGCTTTCAACTCCAACCTTATCCGGGCCGCTCAAGAATATTTTCGCAAGGCTGCAGCGTCCGGCATCAGAGTGTCGATGCTGGCCGTAGGAGCGAAGGGACGCGACTTCTTCCGCAAGCAGCCGATCGAGTTGGTGGGCGAGCATGTCGGAATCTTCGGCAAGATTCGGTTCTCAGACGCGCAGGAAGGCGCGCGGACCATCATCGACCGTTACGCCAAGGGCGAAGTGGACGCAGTCGATTTCATCTATAATGAGTTCAAGTCGGTCATGGCCCAACGGCTGATCGTGGAACGTTACCTGCCCATCAAGCCGTTCCCGGCCCCCCCAGGGCAGGTGCTGATTGATTACATCTACGAGCAGCCGCCGGCGGAGATTTTCAACGCCCTCCTGCCGCGCTATGTGGAAACGGAAGTCTATCGCGCGCTGCTGGAGTCGCAAGCCGCCGAGCTTTCCGCCAAGATGACGGCGATGGACGCCGCCACCACCAACGCCGGCGAGCTGATCGATACGCTGACACTGCAGATGAATCGCATTCGCCAAGCCGCCATCACCAAGGAGATTATTGAGATCGTGAGTGGGGCGGCAGCTTTGTAAGACGAAGCTATCAGCTTTCAGCCATCAGCTTTCAGCAAGCAGACTGCCTTCTTGCTGAGCGCTGATAGCTGAGGGCTGACAGCTAGGAGAAGACGATGCCAGAGACGACGACACAAAATGTCGGCAAAGTGGTCGAGATCATCGGCCCGGTGGTGGTGGTGGCTTTTGAAGAGCACCAGTTGCCGCCCATCTACAACGCCGTGGAGATCATCTCCGAGGGGTTTGATGTTCCCCAGCCCATCAAAGTGATCGCCGAGGTTGAGCAGCACCTGGGCGAAGGCCGCGTCAAGTGTGTGGCCATGGAGGCCACGGACGGAATGGTGCGCGGCATGAAGGCGATCGATCAGGGCGGACCCATTACCGTACCCGTAGGTCCCGGCACTCTCGGCCGCGTGATGAACGTGATCGGGGAGCCGGTGGACAAACTGGGGCCGATCCGGTTTGAGACTCGCTTCCCCATCCACCGCCACGCCCCGCTTTTGGATGCGCAGAACACCAACCTCGAGATGTTCGAGACCGGCGTCAAGGTGGTCGACCTGATCGAGCCCTATCTGAAGGGCGGCAAGACGGGGCTCTTCGGCGGCGCGGGAGTGGGCAAGACCGTCATCATCATGGAGCTGATCAACAACGTCGCCAAGAAACACGGCGGCGTCTCCGTGTTTTCGGGGGTGGGCGAGCGAACTCGCGAAGGCAACGACCTCTGGCTGGAAATGACGGAGTCGGGCGTCATCAAACCGGGTGTTCCGGAAGAATCGAAAGCCGCGCTGATCTACGGCCAGATGACGGAGCCGCCCGGAGCGCGTCTGCGCGTGGGCCTCACCGGACTGACCGTCGCCGAATACTTCCGCGACGTCGAGGGCCGCGACGTGCTCCTCTTCATCGACAACATCTTCCGCTTCACCCAGGCGGGCTCGGAGGTCTCGGCGCTGCTGGGCCGCATGCCCTCGGCTGTAGGCTATCAACCTAATCTATCGACGGAAATGGGCGAGCTCCAGGAGCGCATCACGTCCACCAAGAAAGGATCGATTACCTCCGTGCAGGCGATTTACGTCCCGGCCGACGACCTTACCGATCCTGCGCCGGCCACCGCCTTCGCGCATCTTGACGCCACCACCGTGCTCTCGCGGCAGATCGTGGAAAAGGGCATCTACCCGGCGGTGGATCCGTTGGCTTCCACTTCCCGCGTTCTGGATCCGCGCATCTTGGGGGAGGAGCACTACAACGTGGCGCGCTCCGTCAAGGGCATCCTGCAACGCTACAAGGACCTGCAGGACATCATCGCCATCCTGGGCATCGACGAACTCTCGGACGAGGACAAGATTACGGTGGCGCGCGCCCGCAAGGTGGAAAAGTTCCTCTCGCAGCCGTTCTTTGTAGCGGCGCAGTTTACGGGGCTGGAGGGCCGCTACGTGAAGCTGGAAGATACCATCCGCAGCTTCAAGGAACTGGTCGAGGGCAAGCACGACGATGTCCCCGAACAGGCCTTCTACATGGTAGGCACCATCGACGAGGCGTTGGAGAAGGCCCAGCAAATGGCTGCGAAGAGTTGAAGATGGAAGAGTGAAGTGTAAAGGATGAAGTATAAAGTATGAAGGCAAGACCTGTGCCTCCGGCTGTTCGTCGCTTAATTCGACCTTCGATCTTCGACTATATTATTTCGACTTTCGACTTTAAACTTTTCGACTGTTCTTATGGAAGACACTCTACCCACAAGACTTCACCTTGAGATCGTCACCCCGGACCACCAGTTGGTTCGCGACTCGGTGCTGGACGTGACCGTGCCAGGCAAGGAGGGCTACCTCGGTATCCTGCCCGGACACGCGCCGCTGCTTTCCGAGTTGAAAGCCGGCGAAATGTCGTACACGCGCGACACCGTGACTCACTACCTCGCCGTCTGCTGGGGCTTTGTCGAAGTGCTCCCGGACCGGGTAATTGTACTGGCTGAGCGCGGAGAGCGGGCGGAAGAGATTGATGTCTCCCGCGCCGAGCGAGCCAGGAAAAAGGCGGAAGAGCGATTGGGCAAGCTGAACGATCCCACCATCGACCGGGCGCGAGCCCAGCGGGCGCTGGATCGGGCCATGGCCCGGTTGGCGGCAGCAGCCCAGCTCAAGCCAAGACAATAATGAATGCTGAATTATCAATGAATAAAGGAAGGCCCTTCTTCCGTTCATCATTCAGCATTCATCATTCAGCATTGTCTTCTCATATGACTTACGACATAAGAATGTACACCACCCGTTGGTGCGCGGACTGCCGTCGCGCCAAGCATTTCCTCAGCTTGCGAGACGTGCGGTTCGAGGAGATTAACATCGAAGAAGTCCCCTCGGCCGAAGCCTTCGTGCGCCGCGCCAATCATGGAAAGGCAAAGGTCCCCACCTTCGAGGTGAATGGCCGCACCTTTCACTGTTCGCCTTACGACCCGGACAAGCTGGCCCGCGAACTGAACCTAAGCTAGGGATTTGGCCCTCGCTAGTGACAGCGTCCCTTCGCTTCGCTGACCTCCCGCCCGAAACCGACAGCATCATGCGCGAGTGTGGGCGCTGCCCTTGGCATTGGCCTGCAATGCCAATTCGCCATTTGAGATTCGAAATCAACGCCTTTTTCGCTGGGAAAAATTCAGCACGCCCAGCCAGCCTTCTCATGAGATACTACCTCCGCGACGCTGTACTATATCAGCAGGCAAAGCGGTTTGGACAGGCAGCCCGTCGCGCTCCTCACTTGCGTGCAACCCCGTCGTAGCCCGCAAGCGGGGCCCATCGAGGCCTGCAAAATTCGGGAGGTGAACTGTGCGAAAGACACTCGTGGTTGCGATCTTGTCGATGACTCTGGGCCTGCTGGCCGGATCTCTCGTTCCAGCGCGCGCCCAGGGGGTATTTGAGGCCGTTAACGAGGGCAAAGCCTTCGATAATGCGGTGCCCAAGGACTTCTACCTGGAAGGCAATGCCATTCCCACCGAGAAGCGGAACGCGGTGCTGCTGAAGACGCCGGGGGGCAAGCGGGTCGTTGTAGCGCTGATCGACACCACCGGTTACAGCTCGCAAATTCAGCAGAAGTACATCGGCATGGTGATCGCCGAAGGAACTCTCTCGGTCTGTGGCCAGAAGGTGACCGTGGGAAGCTACGGCTTCGGACTCGACAAGCCGGCGCCACCCAGCGACGCCGATGCCACCTTCCATCTTTATAACCAGGCCGGCCGCAAGCTGTTTGACTGCGCCGCCAAGAAGGACACCACGGCTACGCAGGCGCAACCCTTGCAGGTGACGACCAGCGGCGGCGCGAAGCTGGTTCTGGGCAAATACTGGCTGGACCTGAATTGATGAGCGATCTTCGCTCGCCGATTGAACGAACCGAAACTCGAAATCGGCCTTTGGGGAATCGGAAACTGACTGCACGTAGCGGACTAGCCGTGCGTTTAAGCGTAGTGTCACTCGAGTTCGTTGAATGGACAGTCGGCAGCGCCAGCCAACTGGACCGATTGACTAGCGCGCCGGATTGAACTACGATCAGTTCTAGTCTGGTGATTAGAACCAATGATCAGCGATAAGATCGGAAGGGCCTTCTCGTATCCTTATGAAGCGGTCGTGGGTTTTTTCGCGTCGAACCGCTTCAACCCTAATGTCCTCACCTTTACCGGCTTCGCGATCAACCTGTTCGCCGCCTATTTGTTCGCCACCGGTTACTTCCGGTGGGCCGGGGCGGCGGTGTTGGTTGCCTCCGTGTTCGATCTGACGGACGGTCCCGTGGCGCGCGTCACCAAGCGCGTGACCCCTTTCGGTGGATTCTTTGACTCGGTGCTCGACCGTTACTCGGACCTGTGCCTGTTGATCGGACTTCTAATCTACTATGGCCGCATCGCCCGCTTCCTTTATGTGACCCTGGTGGCCATCGCCATGATTGGTTCGGTGATGATCAGCTACACCCGGGCGCGCGCCGAGAACCTGATCCCGAGTTGCAAAGTGGGATACCTGGAGCGCGCCGAGCGGATTGTTCTGATCATCGTGGGCGGGCTTGCGGACCGCATGGCGCCTGTGCTCTGGGTGATCGCGGTCTTTTCCAACCTTACCGTGATTCACCGGATGATTTACACCTACCAGCAGAGCAGGGGACAGGGATTAAGTGGCTAGTCCGTCGTCCCTGGTCAGTTGTCCGTTGCGGGAGACCATCTTCGTGTGGCGGCGCCTATCCGGCACCGCTACAATACCTCTGACCCACCAAAACCCACGTCACGAGTCCCCATGGGCTTGGCAACCAGGGGAAAGAAAGACGACAACGGCGAAAGATTTCTCTTGGCATCAGTTCTGAAACTGGTGTATACTTCTAGTGCTTGATCAGTTTTTGTGACCGAACACCAGTCACGGAGGAGCCACGGAAACTCATCGAGGTTTCGGTGGCTTTTTGTGTTTTTGGCGAGTGGTTGCGAGAACAGAACAAGAACATCTTAGTAAAGTTGAGGAACAACGAACACAATGGATAGAGAACAAGGAACGGTGAAGTGGTTCAATAACGCCAAGGGCTATGGATTCATCCAGCGCTCCTCCGGCGACGACGTTTTCGTGCATCACTCGGCAATCCAGGCATCTGGGTTTCGGTCGCTGAACGAAGGCGACACGGTCGAATTCACGGTCACCAAAGGCCCCAAGGGGCTGCAGGCTGAAAACGTGGTAAAGGTCTAGCGATCCGCGGTGGCTCCCGCTTCGGCGGGAGCCACTCAGCTCCGGACGTTTGCCAAGAAAGCTTATTTGAGCATACAAATTCAATACCTTGGGTTTCAGTTGAAACCCCGTGGACGGGACTACGCTTATCGCGTTGTGAACTCGAAGGCCGAGGCGCGCGAGTTTACATTTACCATTCCCAACCAGGCGTTTCTCGATAAGCAGATTCCCTACCAGGACGCCGCCGGTCTCTGTTACAACAAGCTGGAAAAAGAGCTTCTTACTGAAACCGCGGAAACTCCCCTTCGGCGTCACTCCACGATCACCGACCAGGAACTCGACGCCTACCGCGAAAAATACCGCCCTGCCCGAAAGCGCGGTTGAACGAAGAGAGAGTCGAAAGTCAAAAGTCAAAAGTTGAAAGTCAAGACCGACCGCCGGCGGTGCGACTTTCAACTTTCAACTTTCGACTCTCTTACAGCCCCTCACTCCTCCAGACGGAAGGCCACCACGATCGTAGTCAGCACCTCGACGGGGTCGCCATTCAACAGGGTGGACCGGTATCTCCACTGGCCCACGGCATCAGTGGCCGCCTTCGAAAGGTCGTCGCTGGGCGAACTGAGCACTTTTAAGCTCATGGGCACGCCTTCCATCGAAATGACCCCTTCCAGCAGGACCACGCCCTGGATTCCCTTGTCCCGTGCCGACTCCGGATACTCCGGCGGCGGGTTATCGATCAGTTTCGCGGCTTCGACGTTGCCGCCCACGCGGATTCGCCGCGGCCCCACGGAAGCAGCGCCGTTCGTCGTAACGCCGGGAGGAGCCTTGGCGGTGACCACCACCGACTCCGTCAGGACTCCCGGCTCCAAAACAAAAGGAATGAAGGGTGCAGGGCCTGTCAGTTTCAGCTCAAACACGCGCAAAGCCCCGCTCATACCCGGACTCGTGACCTCGAGCGAATAGCGGCCGGGGGTGAGGTTGTTGAACGCGAAGTTGCCCGTGGCGTCGGTCTTAAGTTCTTGCTTGACCCTGGTCTGGCGATTGACGAGCTCTACCTCGGCGTTGGGCACCCTGGCCCCGCTGGCGTCAACCACGACGCCGGAGACACTGTTGGTCCTCACGATCCCTCCGGTGACCCCAACCTGATAGGCCCGGTAGGATTTGTCTGCCCCGTCTGCGCTAGGAGCTGAATTGTTGGTCTTCGCTGAATCGTTGGTCTTCGCTTGGTCTTGTGACTGGCCGCTTGGCGTCACCGCCAACGAAAAGGCGGAGGCGGCAAGCCAGGATCCGGCGATCAGTAGGACACCGGACACGAGGGAAATCTTCGCCAGACGCCCGCTGGCGCGCGGCTTCAGTAGTCTCATAACACGTTCCTCCAGGATGTTGGCGTCAAAGACGCCCAGGGTGTAATCAAGCTTGATCGCCACGGCGCGGCGCAAGATCTGGTTGGCTTGACGAACCAGGGAACGCGCGTAGTCGGGAGGGTTCAGCACCCTCGCCGCCAGTTCGTCGCAAGCGAGTTCTCGTGTTTCGCCCAGGCGCCGTTTCACGAGCAGGATGAGCGGGTGAAAGGCCACCGGGAGCGACAGTAGCTCCGCCACGAGGTTCCACAGATAATCGCGCCTCACAACGTGGGCTGTTTCGTGGGCGACCGCGGCCGTCATATCCTCCATTGCATCCGGATCGCGGAGGCTGAGGGGCAGGATGATGGCGCAACGCCGCACGCCTACTGTCACCGGCCCGGGAATTTCGCGGGACCACCAGGCCCGCACCGTCGGAGCCTTCTTAGTCACAGTACGGTTCAGGGACCAGCGGCGGCGGGCCATCGCGCGCTGGCATCGTTCAAGTGTAGAGGCCAGGTGCGCCGGAAGCGGCTCCTCAAAGGCGCCGCGCCGGGTCGCGCACGTTCGCAGCCACGCCCGGCCGAACCGCACCATCATGAAGGCCAAGAACAGCAGGTAAAGCGCCAGGATCGCCCGCGCTAACCAACGGGGAAGTCGAACGTCGTGGTGGGTCCCCGCCAGGAACTCCGACCTCATGAGGCCGACGCGTGAACCGTAAGTGCTCGCTTGGGCGGGCGGAAGCGCCGGCAACTGAGCGAAGTCCGGAGCGGGTGCGTTTACCTCAAGCGCCAACGGAACCGGTGTCCAGCTTCGTTTTTCCAGCGTCCGGAGGCTCGCCGCAGGCAAGACCACGGCCGCCGTCAGGGCCATCGCCCAGAGCGCGTGACGATAGCGCGCGGGAGCGCGTCGCAAGCCGAGGTCGGCCAGCGCCGCTGCCGCCACGACTAACGTCACCTGCCACAGCGAATTCAGAAGAAAGGTCGCCACCCAGCGGCTAAGCACGTCCATGCTCGTCCTCCTTGGCGCTCGCTTCCGCCAGCAGCCGGTTGAGTTCGGCCAGTTTGCCGGGGGTCAGATGGCGCTGCTCGATCAGGCTCATCACCAGGCTTTCGGCGGAGCCTCCGAACAGCCGATCGATGAGATCGCGGACCGCGGTCCGGGCGGCGCTCTGCCGGCTGACCGCCGGTGCGTATTCATAAGCGCGGCCCTTCAACACGCGCTTCACTTTGCCCTTGCGTTGAAGGATGTTCAGCATGGTCTGGACGGTGGTGTAAGCGAGGGGCGGGCGGTGAGGCAGCGCCTCTTGCACCGCCGCCACATTGGCCGGGCCCCTGGCCCATAGCGCCTGCATGATTTCGAGCTCGAGCGGAGTAAAGTCCCGGCGAGCGCGTTTGCGAGTCATACCCATCCTCTCCTAAATCTTTCGGACCCAGGCTACACCTGAAGATTTCGCGCTGTCAACTAAAGTTTCAGGAGGGAAGGCGCCTATGTCGACGTTTCGCTTTCGCTCGGTGGCGCGACTGGGCAAACGATTGCGAGGCTTCTCGCCTCTTGCAATTGCGCTAGTGTGCTGGGTGGCGATTTGGCGCGTGGACGGAGCTTCTTGGCGGAGGACTGCGCACACCAGGCGCAGGCCGGGTCGCCGTGATCAGCAACAGACTCGGGAAGAGTCATTTCGGAGCGGTCCGGCTCCCGCCTACTGCCTACTGTCCGCTGCCTTCCGCCTGCCGTTACTGCTTGGCGGGGACGAAAACGCGGTCCGGCGCCGTGATCTCAACGCCTGCCTGCTCGGTGGTCACCCGGAGGCGTTGGAATCCGGCCTCTTTGGATGGCAGGGGCCGGAAGGTGAGTATGTACTGCCGCCCCAGATCGGTCCGGAGTTGCTGCAGGTAAGGGCTGAAAGCGAGGGGGGTCTGGGTGCCTTGGAAGTACGATTCGCCGCCGGTTTCAAAGCTGAGACGGGAGAGACAGCCCTGGCCGTTGTTAATCAGAAAAGAGTTGCCATCGAGACGGCCAGCGCCATCAGCGAAGATCGTGTAGACGGTGACGCCGGCGCGCTGAGCTTCGTCGATCGCCTCTTGGAGATCGGGATTCAGCGGGGCCGCGGAGTCTGCCACGCCTCGGAAAAGATCGATGCCGTCGCTGATCAGCAGAACGGCGCGGCGGCCTCCACCCTGAGGCCAGTGCTTGGCGAGATCGGCCACGGCGAGGTAGATGCTCGATCCTTCATCGATGCGGCCCAGTGGCAGGCGCAAGGCCTGCGCGGCCTTCTGGTGGTCGGCGGTGAATTCCCGGGCAACGCTGGCATCACCGTGGGTGCCGTAGACGATGGCCACCCGCGTCGTCGTCGGCAGCGACCCGAGGAAATGGCTGAGATCCGAGAACTGCACGCTGAGCGCGTCATCGCTCGAGTCGTCGACCATCATTGCCAGGTCCAGCCCGGCGGCGTTCGCTTCCGCCGGTCGCCAGTCGACCACGGGACGCCGTTCGTTTGCCTGGTAGACGAGCACGTCTTCTCGGGTCAGCGCCACCGGCGCGGCGGAGTGATGGCGGCCCGCAACAGTTACCGTTACCTGTGCGAGGTCTCCCGGAGGAGCCTTGGATTCCTGCGCCGGAAGCGGCATCGCGCTCGCGCCGATGGCGGCAGAGACCAGGAGCAGCCACATCAACCGGACCCTTCGAATGCTTCTTCTCATGTTTACCTCCAGCCCTTGGGAGCCTCGCTCTCCTACCGTTTATTGGATGCTGATTCTTCTTACTCTGGAATCCTGGCTCGGCGCTAGCGCGGTAGCCAGTCGCCCGACCGGAGGCTGGCGGCAATTGCTTCAGCTAGACGACGGGCAACGCATTGCCTGAATCGACCCCCTCGCTTTTCATCCTGGAGGCAACCATGCGAATTGTTTTGTGATAGACTGCGCTGTTTTATTCGTTGCTGCATTCCTTTCGGAGCGGCCATGCCCCAGGTGATGAAGGGTCCCAAAGTCTACGATGTGGTCATCGTCGGTTCCGGCGCGGGCGGTGGCATGGCTGCCTACGTTCTGACCAAGGCCGGTCTGAAGTGTCTGGTGCTTGAGGCAGGGAGTTGGTACGACACCGCGAAAGAATCGACGATGTTTGCCTGGCCCTATGAAGCGCCGCACCGTGGCGCCTCGACGCCCGAGAAGCCCTTCGGCTATTTCGACGCCGCGGTCGGCGGCTGGCAGGTTCAAGGCGAGCCTTACACCAGCGCGCCGGGAACGGACTTCACCTGGTGGCGTTCCCGCATGCTCGGCGGGCGGACCAATCATTGGGGACGCATCTCGCTTCGCATGGGACCTTACGATTTCAAGCCTCGCAGCCGCGACGGGAAGGGAATTGACTGGCCGATCAGCTACGATGATCTCGCCCCTTATTATGACAAGACGGAAGAACTGATCGGTGTGTTTGGCACGGCCGAGAATCTGGAAAATACCCCGGACGGAAAGTTCCTCCCGGCGCCGCGGCCGCGCTGCTACGAACTGGTGATCCAGCGGGCCTGCCGAAAGCTCAACATTCCTTGCATCCCGTCGCGCCTCTCGATCCTGACCCGTTCCATCAACGGGCGGCCGGCGTGCCACTATTGTGCGCAGTGCGGGCGAAGCTGCGCTACGTCGTCGAATTTTTCTTCCCCGACGGTCTTGTTGCCTCCGGCGCAAGCGACCGGCAATCTCGAAATTGTCTGTGACGCGATGGCGCGTGAGGTCCTGGTGGACCAAGAGGGCCGCGCCACCGGCGTCTCCTATATCGACAGGAAAAACCGCCAGGAAATGCAGGTACACAGCAAGGTGGTGGTGCTGGCGGCAAGCGCCTGCGAGTCGTCGCGCTTGTTGCTGAACTCGAAGGGTCCGCGACACCCTAATGGACTTGCCAATTCGAGCGGCAAGGTGGGTCGCTACCTGATGGATACGGTGGGCACCGATGCCGCTGCCTTTGTGCCCGCGCTAATGGATCTTCCACCCCACAACGAGGACGGCACCGGCGGCATGCATCTCTACATGCCGTGGTGGAACTACCAGAAGCAACTGCGGAACCGGATGCCCTTTGCCCGCGGTTACCACATCGAACTCGGCGGCGGGCGCGGCATGCCCGGACCGAGTGACGCCAGCGGTTCGGAAAAGTTTCTCGGCGGAGGCTATGGCCTCGAACTGAAGCGTGGCCTGCGCAAGCTATACGGCGCTTTTGTAGGCTTTGCCTGCCGAGGTGAGATGATCCCCAACGAGTCGAGCTACTGCGAAATCGACAAAGATGTCGTCGACCAGTGGGGGATTCCCGTGCTCAAGTTTCACTTCAAGTGGAGTGATGACGAGATCCAGATGGCGCGGCACGCCCAGGAGACGTTCAAGGACATCATTCTCAACATGGGCGGCGAGGTAATCGAGTCTTCAGGAGCTGAGAACAACTGGGGCATTTCCCGGGGCGGCGAGATCATCCACGAGGTGGGCACTACGATCATGGGTAGCGACCGCTCGATTTCCGTGCTCAACTCGTACTGCCAGGCGTGGGACTGCAACAACCTGTTTGTGACCGACGGCGGCCCTTTTCCCAGCAACGCCGACAAGAATCCCACGTTGAGCATCATGGCGCTGGCATGGCGCACCTCGGAATACATCGCGGACCAAGCGAAGAAGTTGAAGCTCTAGTGGGAATTTTGGATTTTGGATTGAAGCGAAGAAGGGCGATTCACGATTGGACGAGACAATTGTAGGGTTCTTGGATTGAAGAAAGAGAATGACCGACTGCTGCTTTGGACCTTCTTCTCTTCATCCAAAATCGAAAATCCAAAATCCAAAACTCAAGGACGGTTCGTGGGAGGAAAAGATGAGTAACGAGAGGAGCCCCGATGGCGGCCTGAACCGCCGTGATCTGTTGAAGGTAATCGGCGCCGCGGTGCCCGGCGCCCTGATGGGCCCTGCAGGTGTTGCCGCCGAATCGATGAAGATGCCCAAGCCCTCCGGCGCCGCAGCCGCTGAGGGACAGGCGACAGCTTTCAAGCTCCAGGTGCTGACTGAGCACGAGTGGAAGACGGTGCGTTTGCTAAGCGACCTCATCCTTCCTGCCGACGATCGCAGCGGCAGCGCCTCGCAGGCCGGCGTGCCCGAGTTCATCGACGATTGGCTGGCCCTCCGAGGCGGGAATCTTCTGACCGAGATCCGAGGCGGGCTCACTTGGCTCGACGTGGAATGCAATCGTCTTTTCCAGCACGACTTCGCCGATTGCTCGGCCGAACAGCACAAGCAGATCCTCGACCGCATCGCGTATCCCAAGAAGGCGGCGCCGCAGGACTCGAACGCGGTCGCTTTCTTCAATCAGCTTCGCGACCTGGTGGTGAACGGCTTCTATACCAGCAAAGAGGGGATCAAGGACTTGCCCTACCTGGGGAACCAGATGGTGGCGGAGTGGAACGGATGCCCGCCCGAGGTGCTGGCCAAACTGGGCGTATCTTACGACGAAAGGAAGTCCTGAAGAATTGCCGATTGGAAAAGCCATCAGCCATCAGCCATCAGCCATCAGCCATCAGCAATCAGCAATCAGCAAGAACCGGAGACCTTCATGGCTGAGAGCTGACCGCTGATAGCTGAAGGCTGTCACCAATCGTCAATCTGCAATCGGCAATTCTTATGCCACGCGCTCGCACAGCATCACGCGCTCCTCGCCGTCCACCTCGCGCAAGCGGACTTCGATTACCTCCGGGTCTGACGTCTGGACGGTGCGGCCTACGTAGTTGGCCTGGATCGGCAACTCGCGATGGCCGCGGTCGATCAGCACGCACAGCTCCACCCGCCGCGGCCGGCCATGATCGAGCAGGGCGTCCAGCGCCGCGCGCGTGGTGCGGCCCGTGTACAGCACGTCGTCCACCATGATCACGTTCTTGTCTTCCACCGAGAAGGTCGGCGCCGCCTGCACCACCGGCTTTTGATCGACGGTGGAAAGGTCGTCGCGGTAGAACGTAATGTCGAGTGTCTCCACCGGCGGCGCGCTCTTCTCGATCTCGGTGATCTTGCTGGCCAGGCGCTCCGCCAGGGGAACACCCCGGCGCTTGATCCCCACAAAGACGAGGCCGTTCACACCGTCGTTGCGCTCCAGGATCTCGTGCGCGAGGCGCACGAGGGTGCGGTTGATCTCCGAAGCGGTCATCAGTTGGGCCTTCTCGCGCACGTTCGCTTTGGGGCTCCGGGCTTCAGCGGCTGCTTTTTCCATGTTGAACACCTCGTGCCGATTATAACCAGTCGAGGGGTCGAAAGAAAGAAGTCAGAAGCCAGAAGTCAGAAGTCAGAATGAAGACAGGACGCGGGCCACGCAAGTCTTCATTCTGACTCCTGACTCCTGTCTCCCTTCTTTTGACCTTCGACCCTCAACCTTCGACTCTTCAGGTGCCACCCCTATGTTAAAATGGGAATCGCATGTCCACTTTGATGCAAGAGATCGCGCAGCAACCCTCCGCGCTGGCGGACCTGCGCAAGTTCTATAGCAGTCCGGGCGCTATTTCCTACAAGGCGCTGCGCAAGCTGGTTGCCAAGTGGCCGCCGGTGGTGGTGTTCACCGGCATGGGCTCGTCGCTCTATGCGGCTTACCCGGCCCAGGCCTTTCTCACCGCGCTCGGCTTCCGGGCCCTCGTGTGGGAGACCGCCGAGTTGCTGCATCACCACCTCAAGGTCCTGAAGCCGGACACCTTGGTGGTGGTGGTGTCGCAGTCGGGCGAGACGGTGGAGGTAACCGAGTTGCTGAAGGTGCTGCCGGCGAAGTGTGGGCTTCTCGGCGTGGTGAATGTGGAGGCGAGCACTCTGGCGCGACGCGCCAAGTTGATGCTGCCCATGATGGCCGGCCAGCAGACCACGGTAAGCACCAAGACTTATATGGCGAGTGTGACCGTGCTGATGTACCTGGCCTTTGCCCTGGCCCGCCAGGACCCGCGCGCGCTCACGCACAGCCTGATGCGGGCGGTCGAGGCCCAGCGGCGAATCCTCGAGGGCGATGGCATTTTGAGGCGCGCGACAATGGAGTTTTTCAATAGCCCGGCCTACGTGTCGCTGATGTCCCGCGGTCCGGACCTCGCCTCGGTCTACCAGGGCGCGCTGACGCTGAAGGAAGTGGCGCGGATGGCGGCGGAAGCCACCAGCGCGGCGCAGTTCCGCCATGGACCCATTGAAATAGTGAACCCCGCCCACCGCTACGTGATCTTCGCCCGCCAAGGACCGCCCGGCCACCGCACCAAGACCGCGAAACTCCTGGTTCGGCTGGCGGAGGAGATCCGTTCGCACGGCGGCCGCATTTTGCTGCTGACCGACTTGCCCTTTGAATCCTCCAGCAATATGCGCGTAGTGGAGGTCGAGGCGATTCCCTTCGGCATCGGTACCCTGATCGATACGCTGCATATCCAACTGCTGGCCCACGACCTGGCGGTCCGCGCCGGCCTCGAGCCGGGAAAGTTCTGGATCGCCGAAGAAGTGACCAAGGTCCAGTAAGCTCTCAGCTCTCAGCTCTCAGAACCTGTCAAGAATTAAACACAGAGGCGCAGAGACGCAGAGAAGAATGAGAAGATCACACGAAGATGTCGTTTGCTTCGGGACGCTTCCCATTCTCTCCGTGCCTCTGTGTTGGAAGCTCCTTCGCAAGCTAAGAAAGTTTCGGCCCTGCACGTTTACGCTACCGTTTGAACGGTACCGTCTTCAAAATCTTTCCGCCCTCTTCGATGGTGTACGTTGCGTTGGCCTTCAGACCGTTCAGCGAATCGTGCTGACCGCTAGGCCATGTGATCTCGACGCTCTGCGCTTCGCCGTCTCTTCCCAACCCGAACGTCAGCGTCAATTCGCTCTGTGAGCAGTAGCTCGATCCGGAGTGCACGGTCTGGGTGTTTTCGCCGCCGGACGACTTCACGCGCACCACGGTGCCGATGCCGTCCCGATTCGAGCGACTGCCCACGGTGCGGATGCGGACCGCATTGTTGGCGGCGCCCCCCACGTTGTGGAACAGGTAGGCCGGCCCGCCGTTGGTGGCCACCAGGATGTCCGGCGCGCCATCGTTATCGATGTCCGCGTAGGCTGCGCCGCGCGCTACCAGGCGCTCGGTGAATCCGGCTTGTTGCGTCACATCCTGGAACTTTTCGTGACCGTCGTTGTGAAACAGAAGTAGCGGCTCCTTATACGAAACCTGGTGCTGAATGCGATTGATCTCCGGCTCGATGTGGCCGTTGGCGACAAAAAGGTCCGGCCGGCCGTCGAGATCGTAATCGAAAAAGAACAGGCCGAACGAAAGCGAGAGCAATGTGGCGCGCCCGATGCTCGAAGAAGGAGCGATATCGATAAAGAAGTTGTTCTTCTCGTTGTGATAGAGCCCGAGCATCTGGTTGGAGAAGTTGCCGATGGCCAGGCTGGGGTAGCCCGAGCGGTCGAAATCGTTCTCGTCGATGCCCATGGCGCCGCGGGCCACGCCGTCCTCGCTGAAGGCGATGCCCGCCTGTACGGCCTGTTCGGTAAAAGTCCCGTTGCGATTGTTGTGATAGAGCTTGTTGGGCTGGGTATCGTTGGAGACGGCGAGATCGGGCCAGCCGTCGTTATCGTAGTCGATCACCGCAACGCCGAGCGACTTCGACGTGGGGTCGTAGATGCCCGACTTCTCGGTGACGTCCTCGAAGCGTCCGTTGCCGAGGTTATGGAACAGGCGGCACGTATCGCCCTTGTACGCTTCGGGCGTGCAGTAGGATTTGTGGAGGCCGTCGAGCGCGCAGAAGATATCGTCCTTCTCGGACCACTTCACGTAGTTGGTGACGAAGAGGTCGAGCTTACCGTCGCGATCGTAGTCCACCCAGGCGGCGCTGGCGCCGAAGCCAGCGTTGTTCACGCCCGCCGTCTTGGTAACGTCGCGGAAGTGGCCGTGCTCGTTGTGAAAGAGCCGCGCTTCGCCGAGCCCGGTGACGTAGATATCGTCCCAGCCGTCGTTATCGTAATCGCCCACCGCCACGCCCATGCCGTACATCTGGACGTCGAGACCGGCCTTTGCCGTCACGTCGGTGAAAGTGCCGTCGCCATTGTTGTGGTAGAGCTTCAGGGTGGTCGGCTTGAGGTGATGCCCGGGAAAACCCGCGCCATCGATCAGCAGAATGTCGGGCCGGCCATCGTTGTCATAGTCGATGAAGGCGCAGCCCGCGCCCATCGTCTCCGGCAGGAATCGCTTGCCGAACGCGCCGGTGTAGTGGGTGAAGTTGATGCCGGCCTGGCGCGTGATGTCGACGAAACGGACGGGAGACTCAGCCGTGGTTGTTGGTGTTGCCGGATTGGGCTGCGGAGCAGCGCCCAGGACCAGCAGGGCGATGATGACCCCAAGCCCGCAAGCGGAAAATCGCCAGAGTGATTTCTTTTTCAAAGCGTCGTCACCCACTCACAGTGTCTTAAGGAACGCGATGAGCGACTTGCGGTCTTGCTCAGAGAGCTCCAGGCCAAAGGGATGGCCTTTCACCGCATAGGTCTTCGCGTCGTAAGGCTTGAAGCCCGTTGGCACGTAGTCGTCTCGCACCCGCCGCGGATCAAACCAGTCTTCGAGTGTCGCGCACCAGCCGCTGTGCCCGAACATACTGCGATACCAGACGCCCTTCAGCGACGGAACCTTGTAATAGCCTGTGCCACGACGCGTCTTGAGCGTCAGGTTGGGATCAGTCCCTACCGAGATCGGAAGGATGTCATAGTTCTGATCGGCGCCGGGCGGCGGCGTGAAACCTTCGGCCAGGGTCAGCTTGTTGTTGGTGTAAAGGGGCGGCGTGTGACACATCGGGCAGCCTTCGCGCTCGAAGAGCTTCTGGCCCTGCGCCGCCACTGCGTTAAACTTATTCGGGTTCGGAGGTGGTTTGAGCGAATAAACATAGAGCGCGAGAGCGTAAAGCTGCTCGTCGCTGTAACGGTCGCCTGCTTGGTCAGGCGGGGGCAGCTTTTTGAAATCGGGCAAACCGATAGGTATGAAGCCACCGTAGCTCGCAAGGTAATCGGCACCCTGATTGAGCGCTGCGTAACGCATTAGATCAACTATCGAGTGTTGCTGTTGCAGACCGGTGGCATCGAGATAACGCCGGTCTTTCACGCCGATCAGGTCCGGAACATGAGGCGGATACAAGGGATTTGAGTTGTGCCTGGCCACGACCCCGGGGGGAACGACCTCGTGCGTGGCGGCGATCGCCTCGACCGACATCGCCGAGAAGTGAGTCGGAAGGGTGGGTTCCAACCAAGGCGCAGCGTAAAGTAGCTGCTCGGTGAGTCGTGCTTCATCCAGGTTGTTTACGGATCGATGTTCGTACGCCGCGGCGCGGTCAAACGGGAAATTTCCCTGAGCGCCCTTGATGACGTTGCCCTCCGGCATAACACGGGTGTGACACATCGCACAGGCGAGAACACCCATCTCAACCTTCCCCTTCTGTCGAATCACATAGCTGTAGAACGGCAGAACACCATCGGGCCGGATGGGAGAACCGGTGCGCTGGTACCAATCAGGATCACGGACGTAAAGCGATTTGGGTTCTTCGGTGTAGCCGGTAAAGCCATAGTCAGTGGGTGAGTCAAACGCGATTTCGCCCGCTCTAATCCAGTCTGCCTCGGTCTTGAGCGGCGGCGTGTGCCTTTTGTCATCCCAGACGATCTGCGGTTCCTGCTGCTTCAGCCAGTCCAGATAGCCAGGCGGCTCGTGGCCGGGCGCGTAGACGGGGTATTGTTTGTAGATGGTCCGAACGGGGATCTTGTAGTAGTAATCCTCGGACGCCTGCTTCGGCGAAGCGGTGGGATCAGCCAAGAGGAGTTCCAGCGTGGCCATCGCGGCGTCGTCCCACGTTTTAGGAATCGCCGGTGAGGCGCCGGCCTGCTTCTGTGTCTGGCCATCATCGATCGCCGCGGCGATCCCCGTCAACACGAGAACGAGGAGGAATGACGCCAATCTTCTGCTCATCTTGAGTCGCATCGGGAGGCTCCCGCCGGGGCTTTCCAAAGATAATCGGTTGCCGCGCACTTCCCAGGGCTCACGCCCTGGGCTACTTTCTTTCGCGCCTGCGGCGCTCACGGCCTCTTCACGCCTTCACTTGATCCCGAGCCGCGTGAAATACGTGCAGTACCACAATGCCCCCAGAGCGCCGTGGGCGGTAATAGACCATGTAGTTTCCGGTCGGGAATTTTCGTAGCCCGGCTCCAAACTGTTCCGCCGCAACCCCCGCCATCGGATACCGGGAGAGTGTTCTGATCGTCTCCATGATCGCACTGATGACTTCCAGCGCCTTGTCTAAGCTCGCCTCACTCGCCAAATAATCGGAAATCTCGTCGATATCCCGGCGGGCCGCCCGCACCAGCCTAAAATCGAGTCTCATCTGGCCTTCTGCCGCCGAGCAAGCTTTTTCGCTGAAGCGTTGACCACCTCTTTCGCCAAAGCTCGCAACCCTTCGGCGTCGTAGTCTTTGTAACGGCCTTCTTCGAGATCCCTAATCCCTTCCTCAATGCTGCGTCGGATACCTTCACGCTGGCTTTTTGTCAGGTGGGATTCAAATTCGGTCAGGGCGCGTTCCCTCTTGCCTACCTCTGCCTCCTGCATTCGGCGGACGGCATCGCGTACTACCTCGCTCGCGCTGGCGTATTCGCCCTTTTTGACCTTGCCCCGGATGAAACTGGCCATGTGCGGTGACAGGGAGATATTCATCTGTTCGATCGCCATATTCATTCTCGCTTTCCTGAGTGTATCGTGCCTCAACCAAAACATAGAATACGTTCCTCAGTCAACAAAAGTCAATTCTTGACTACGCGAGAAATGGGCAAATTCGAATCGCCCGTCATCTTCCGGCGCTCGTCCCCTGGGCTAGAATCTTCCGCGCCTCCGGCGCTTTCGCTGCAACTTGCCTTCTGCTTTCTGCCTTCTGCCTACTCCCTTCTATCTTCCCCAGTGCCACCGACACATGTTCATGGATGGGCTGCGCCTCGTTATTGTCCTCCGGGTGGGCCAGCTTGAACGGACCTGTGATGGCCCTCGAAGCTTCGTCGGCCTTGAAGCGCAGATACAGCTTCTCCTCGCGCGACGCCAGCTCGTTATTGCCCAGACCGCGGTAGCAAAGCATTAAGTTGTAATGGCATTCGAGATCCTCCGGATCGACGGCGAGCGTGTGCTGGTACTCAGCCACGGCCTCGGCGTACTTGCGCTGCAGGAAGAGCATCCGGCCCATCTGGTTGCGCACCACGCGGTCGTTGGGATACTGCGCCGCCGCCTGGGCGAACTGCTCGTAGGCGGCCGGATAGTCTCCGTCGGCCTTCAGCGCCAAACCCTCGAAGTAGTGGGCGCTGGCGAGCTTCGGGTTCAGGGCCAGCGCCTTTTCCAGCATCGGCTTCGCCGCGTCGATGTTGCCTTCCTGGATGCGGGCGCGCGCGATGTTGGTGAAGCCGTCGGCGTACTTCGGGTCGCACTCCACCACCTTTTCAAAGGCGCGCTCCGCGCCCTTGAGGTCGCCCTGGAGTAGCAGACCGATGCCGTAGTCGTTCCAGCGCTCGCGGTCCGCCGGATCGGTCTGGATGGCCTCTGCGAAGGCGTCGGACGCTCGATCCGCGGGGCCCTTTTCGGGACCCGTCACCGGCAGCGTGACGGTGTTCTGGCCGATGACGACGGTGGGAACGTCGGGAATGCGCTTGTCCCGAGCGGAGACGTCGGAGAGATCGCCGTTGAACAGCCAGCGGCCGTCGTCGTGGTCCTTGGTTACGTCGGGGTGCGGCTGGGCGGGGTCGCGCGCCCCCGCAAACGCAAATTGAGTGTTCCACCAAGTGAATTTGCGGTAGTTCAGCTTGGCCGTAAAGGTGATCGCGTCGCCCGCGTCGCGCGGCACGGTGAGCCGATAGTGGACGGTGTCGGCGGCGCCGGGCGGGATCAGGTGGGCGTACATCACCGCTCGCGTCGCCCAGGCGTTGCGCTTGTTGATGACGTTTCCGTCGGCGTCCAGTTGCAGCGAGCGGTAGAAGTGCGCGCCCGCATCCACCGGACCCTTACCGCCATCGGCCGCCTCGCCGCTCCAGAAGATGATGCGCCCTTTGCTGTCGCGTGCCTGCAACTCCACCCAGCAGTCGAAAGCATCCACGGTACCGCCGGGGAAGAAGTGGCCCACTTTCCGCGTTCGGACCACCACCTCCACCCGCACCGCCTGGCCGCGGGTGAGATGAGCCGGAGCGCGGCCGAGGGGAGCCATCAACCTCGTGAGCGCGACGTTGCCCGCGCCCGGAGCCATCATGCCTGTGGCTGACTCTTCGCCCTGCGCGAAGGTGCTGGAAAGCTGCGGGCCCTCACCCGAGGGCCGCGCCGCTCCGCCTGCGCCTGCCGAGCCCTCCGACACGCCCCCGGGCTCCTCGGCCAACGCGAAGATGTCCACGCTCAGCGCGCCCTTCAGGAACTTCTCGACCTCGGTCAACTGCTCTTCGTCGCCGTAGGAAGTGGGAACCGCGGTGTTGGCGGCGGCAAAGCGGTGCGAGTGCACCTGGCCGTTGATGTTGCCGAAATCCTTCGAGGGCACCAGGGGCATGTGGCAGTCGGCACAGTTCTGCGGCTTAGGCGGGTAGTAGAACGACCGCGCCCCCTGGCCGGACACCCCGCTGGCCTGCCAGTTGTCGTAATCGTTAAAGCCGCGTATCCAGCGGTAGTTGTTCACCGGCACGTCCAGGTGGACCTTGTGGCAGACGGAGCAGAACTCCGCCACCTGCTGCGGCTGGCGGTGGAAGGGCTTCAGGAAGGCCTCGCGGTGGGGCTTGGGATTGAGGAAAATGGCGAACCGCCCGACCTGGTGCATCACCGGGTTCCTGCTGCGCGCAAGCGAATCGAGCGCCGGGTACTCCATGACGAAGTTGCCCTGGCCCATCGTACTCCCCACGTGGACGATGGAGTGGCACGACATGCAGCCCAGTCCCACTTGGCCCTGCGGCGTGTGCTCGATCTCGCGGATGGGGTGTGCCTGCATCATGTTGCTGAACACCAGCGCGTGATCGTGGCACCCGCCGCACCAGAGCGACGGCTTGACGCCGATGGAGTCCTGCATATACTCGATTGCTTTCCGATACCACTGGTTGTTGAACGACGCCATGTGGTGCATGGAGCTTTGCCACTGGTCGTAGATATCCTGGTGACACTCCTTGCAGGTCTCGGACTCCATGAAGAAGTCGGGCCGGATGGTCTTGCCGTCGGTGGTGACCGCCGAACTGGGGAAAGTCAGGCTGTTGCGGCCACCCCCTTCCTGGTCCATGGCCAGCGGCGGCGTGGAAGGGTTCCGGATGATGAACTGCGGGTCAGGGAAATAGCGGTGATACAGGCTGGCAGTGGCGTAAAAAGCGGCCGAGGCGATTATGATTGCCAGGGCCCAGCGGAAGGCACGAATTGCCGATTGCCGATTGCCGATTGCCGATTGAAAGGCGTCCACTGGCTTGCTCGGGGACTCTATCTTCGCAGGCTCTAAACCAAGCGCTGAGCGTTCCGTTATGGCCGTCTTACAATCGTCAATCGTCAATCGGAAATCGTCAATTCTTCGCCCCCGCATCCAGACCATCAGGAACACCAAGCCGGCAATAGCGAGCGAGACGTGAGCATAGAGCGCCGCACTGTGAGGTCGGGTCATCCCGGCGAAGGTGAGGTAGACCCCGAAAGCGGCCGCCATGGCCAGCAGCGCCACGGCTCCTATCCCCGCGGCGCCAGTGAAGTGCCGTCGATAACGGCGGACGAAGACAGCGAACAGGATCGCTACCACTGCGCCCAGAAATGGATGCAGCAGGCCGTTGGCGACGTAGAACAGGCTGGGATCGCCAAAGGCCGCGATGTAAGCGCTGTTGACGACCAGTATCAGGCCGAGGACCAGCAAGGTCTTGCCAAGCGACGAGCGTGGCTCGCGATCGACTCCCAATGGAACTGGCCCTCCGCGCAGACTGAAGGTATCGAGCTTAGGCGATTGGTGCTGCCTGGTTCAATGCTAGTTTCTTATTACCAAGGCTCATTATTGAAACTATGCCGGCCTATTGCGATGGGAGTGATGGGCGTGAGGTGTCCGGCCAAGAAGGCAAGGGGTGAGCGAAAAGTCACGGGCAAGACAAGACCGTCACAAGTCACTTGCCACTCGTCAGGCCAGTCGTCGGGCTTAGGTTTGTTCTAGGTTTGTTTTTGGACCCATTCCGATCTAAAGGACTTACAAGGTTTGTTCTAGGTTTGTTTTCGCGTGCCCTTCGATTCTAAAGGACTTACAAGGTTTGTTCTAGGTTTGTTCTGAGGGTCATCTTATTGATTCCATTGATCTTGTCGGGTTTGATTGGGCCTTTTTTTCATTTTTCGGCAACCGACCGCCCTCGTTAGACAGCTTGCCGGCATTGCGCCAATATTCTGGACTTCAGCTCGAATTTTTGCTCCGTGTTTTGAGATTCTAAACATGACTTGCGTCCCGCGCTCCCAAGCTGAATCAGGCCACACCGTCCGCAGACCGATCCAAAACCCATTATATACCCAAGATCTCAAGTGTCAAGGAAAATATTTTCAACAAAGAGGTTACTAACCGTTTCGCGAGCCTAGCCACCGAAATAGCCTCAGCGGGAGCGGCAGCGGCAGACTGGTTAGTGCGCTTTAGCCCCGTCAGGGGCGGAAGAATGTAGCCCACGACGAAAGCTCATAGGCGTTAACCTAAGGGAGGTGGCCTTATCCGAAGCCACGGCAGTGGCGACATCCTGCAGCCCAGGCGAGCCAGCCGTGGGCAGACAGCATATGAGTCTCGTCAGCCCCGGTAGGGGCGGCGTCCGGGATTTCTCCGGCCACAACTTCCCGCCGATTGTACTCGACTCCCAGCGAAAGGAGCCGAAGGTCGCCCCTACGGGGCTTCTCAATTCTACCGGTCGCGTTCTGCCCCACGGCTGGCTCGCCGTGGGCTAAATGACGACGCCCGCTTTGCGGGCTTAAGGCGCTTCCAACCCCTAGGTTAACGCCTCTGGGGCGAAAGCGCCGGCTAGGCTCTATCGGCCCTCCGGGCCTGAAGAACCCACCTGTTTTGTTGACAGAGATTTCCGTCACCACGAACTGGCGCGGCGCGGCCGCCCCGTGACCCGGAATGTTGGCGTGCTTCGGAGCGGGAGACTACGTTGAAGCAGTGATTCGGTAGACAAAACTCTCTCGCCCAGCCGCGTCGGGCCTTGATCCCACGCGAACTCCGCCTATCTTCTCCATAGCCCTCTGCGAGCGCAAATTCTGTGGACCGACCAGAAAGATTACGCTGTTCACGAATTTGAAGGCGTGCCGTAGCATGAGCTGTTTCATTTCCCGGTTGTAGATGCCGCCCCAGTGGGACCTGGCCAAAAACGTCCAACCGATTTCGATCTCGCTTTTCTCTTCGTCGTATCCGTGGAATCGCGACGACCCGATGACCCGGCCGTCTTTGGAGTCAATGGCGATCAATGCTACGCCGGATTCCAAGGCTTCGCGGAAGAATCCCTTGAAAACCTCCTTCTGGTAACGGTCGTTTGCCGGGTGTTGTTCCCAAATGAGCGGATCTGAAGCTACAGCGTAAAGGTCGTGAAAATCCTCTGGCCGAAGCGGCCTGAGTACGAGGAGCTCGCCTTTTA
>Ga0209039_10000229_pt1 | contig 52632 bp, 45 predicted proteins | sample BogFormECP12_OM1_FD_188238 | JGI IMG/M metagenome (GOLD analysis project Ga0209039, IMG submission 188238) | Bog forest soil microbial communities from Calvert Island, British Columbia, Canada - ECP12_OM1 (SPAdes) (version 2) | ecosystem: Environmental > Aquatic > Freshwater > Wetlands > Bog ...
CGACTATGACCGCTTTCCACGCGCCCAGATCCAGAACGGCAAGAACGTGGAAATCCTGTCGACGCTGAGCGACACCAACTTGCAGGCGGATGCGAAGGCGTTCGCGGCGGTCATGCGGCACGTGCGCGAGGTGGATAAGAACCATCGCGTGATCATGGCGCAGGTGGAAAACGAGGTCGGCCTGCTGGGCGATTCGCGCGACCGCTCGCCCGCGGCCAACGAGGCGTTCGCCAAACCGGTGCCCAAGGAGTTCATGGATTATCTCCAGAAGCATAAGGATTCGCTGCTGCCGGAATTCCGCAAGATCTGGGAGGCCGCCGGTTTCAAAACCACGGGCACCTGGGAGGAAGTGTTCGGGAAAGGCGTGCAAACCGACGAGATCTTCATGGGCTGGAACTACGCCCGATACGTCGGCAAGGTGGCCGAGGCGGGCAAGCGCGAGTACCCCGTTCCGATGTTCGCGAACGCCTGGCTCAATGCGCCGGCTGACAAAGGGCCGGGCGATTATCCGAGCGGCGGCCCGCAGGCCCACATGCACGATATCTGGCGCGCGGGCGCTCCACAGCTCGATATGCTGGGGCCGGACATCTACGCCACAAACTTCGCCGAGTTGGCCGCGCGATACAGCCGGTCCGGTAACCCGCTGTTCATTCCCGAGTGCGCCGGAGACATACACGGAGCGGCCAATGCGTTCTACGCCATCGGGCAGCACAACGCCGTGGGCTACTCGATGATGGGCGTCGGCGAGTTGCAGCGGATGACGGCTTTCCGCGCAGGCGACGCCCCGCCGACGGCCCCCGCGGATGTTGAGAACCTTCCGCTCCCGCAGGCTTACGCCACCCTTACGCAGCTCGCCCCGCTGGTGCTGGAACACCAGGCCAAGGGCACCATCGCCGGCGCGTGGCTCAATAAGGATAGCCCGGATACGCAAATCAAACTGGGTGGCTACATCCTGAACGTGTCCCTGTGGGGTTGGAATCGGCGCAGCGTCTCCGACGTTCCCATCGGCTTCAACACCAACACGCTCAAGGGGCTCGACGTGCTGCCGGACACCATGGGCTACGGCATCTTCATGGCGACCGGCCCGGACGAGTTTCTCATGGCCGGCGACAACGTGCTGGTCACCTTTTCAACCGAGACGCCGGGACCCGGGTTCGTGAGTTTGGCCGAGCAGGAAGCGGGCCGCTATGAGAACGGCAAATGGGTGGTCACGCGGTACCTGGGCGGCGACGATTCCACCCTGCGACGCGACCTGGCCAACGCCGTGGCCCTGAACCAGTCGGGCTTCGGCGTGCGGCTCTTCTCGCAACCGCATCTTTCCTTCGCCGAGCGCGCCATCCAGCGCGTCAAAGTATACCGGGGCAAGTAGGGAGACTCATGAATCGACGATCTTTCCTGATGGCCACCAGCGCCGCCGCCGCGCTGGGCCGCGCCCAGAATGCCGCACCCGCCATTCCGCTCCGCCGCGTTTATTCGCTGAATCGCAACTGGCTCTTCGGCGGCAAAATGACGCCCGGCGCCGATGCCGCCGCGTTCGACGACTCGAAATTCCAGCGCGTCACGCTGCCGCATACCAACGTCGAGCTGCCCTGGCACAGCTTCGACGACAAGGCGTATGAGTTCGTCTCCATCTATCGCCGCCACTTCCGCGCGCCGGCCGTCTGGAAGGGGAAGCGCGTGTTCGCCGATTTCGGCGGCGTCATGACCGCCAGCAAGGTCGCCATCAACGGCCACCACTTCGAGGAATACCGCGGCGGATACACACCCTTTTCTTTCGAGCTGACGCCCCATCTCAAACTGGGCGCCGACAACCTGCTGGCGGTGGAGGTGGATTCAACCGAGCGGCCCGACATTCCACCGTTCGGCGGCAGCATCGACTACTTAACGTTCGGCGGCATCTATCGCGACGTGGAGCTGCGGGTGGTGCCTCAGACGCACCTGGCCCGCGTGTTCGCCAAGCCCGTGCGCCCGCTTGCGAACGATCGCGCCGTGGTGGTGCGCTGCTATCTCGACGGCCCGGTGGATAAGCCGCTCGTCATCACGGCCGAGTTGCGCGACGGGGACCGCGTTCTGAAGACCGCCTCGGCGACCGTGAACGCCGCCGCCGAGTATCACGATGTGACAATCGAAAACCTCGGCGACATCCAACTATGGGACCTCGCGCGGCCCAAGCTTTACCAGGTGACTGGGCGGCTCGACAACGGCGATTCCTACAGCACGCGCATCGGATTCCGGGAAGCGCGCTTCACCGAAAAGGGTTTTTATCTCAACGGCCAGCACGTGAAACTGCGCGGCCTCAACCGCCACCAGACGTTCCCCTACACCGGCGGCGCCATGCCGGCGCGGGTGCAGGCGCGCGACGCCCTGGTGCTGCGCAAGGAACTGAAGTGCAATATCGTGCGCACCTCGCACTATCCGCAATCGCCCGCCTTTCTGGACGCCTGCGACGAGGCGGGCCTGCTGGTGCTCGAAGAGATCCCGGGCTGGCAGCACATCGGCGACAAGGCCTGGCAGGATACGGCCGTGGATAATGTCGCCCGCATGATCCGGCGCGACTGGAACCACCCCGCGATCGTCCTGTGGGGCGTGCGCATCAACGAATCCACCGACAATCACGACTTCTACACGCGCACTAACGTGCTCGCGCACTCGCTCGACGATTCGCGCCAGACCGGCGGCATACGCTATCTCTACGACTCCGAACTGCTCGAAGACGTCTTCACCATGAACGATTTCGGCTTTCCGTTGCGGCCGCCGAACCACCCGGCCTATCTGAACACCGAATTCAACGGCCACATGTTCTCCACCAAGCGGTTCGACAACGTGAGCCATGTGGCCGAGCACGTGACCCGCCACGCGCGCGTTCACGACCAACTCGCGGGCGACACCCGCTACGCCGGCGGCATCGCCTGGTGCGCCTTCGACTACGCCACGCACCGCTGTTTCGGTTCCGGCGACCGCATCTGCTACCACGGCGTCAGCGACATCTTCCGCCTGCCCAAGCCCGCCGCTGGCTTCTACCGGTCGCAATGCGATCCGCAAGAGGAGGTTGTCATCGAACCTGGCTTCTTCTACTCCTGTGGCGACCGGCCCAGCGCCGGTGGTCCCGGCGTGGTGCCCATCTGCTCCAACTGCGATCACCTCAAGCTCTACTACAACGGCAAGCTGCTGCTGGAGGCCGACGCCGACCGCAAGACCTATCCGAACTTGAAGTACCCGCCATTTATGGTGAGCCTGGACAACCTCGCATTCGACCAATGGGGCGATCTCAAAATTGAGGGCTATATCCAAGGCAAGCTGGCGGCCACGAAGACGCTATCCGGCAGCGGCGCCGACGACCGCCTGCTGGTGAAACCCGACGATGCGGATCTCGATGGCGATGGCCGCGACGCCACCCGCGTGGTGCTGGCGGTGACGGACCAGTTCGGCAACCTCCGCCCATTCGCCACCGGCGCCATTCAATTGAGCCTCACCGGCCCCGGCGAAATTGTGGGCGAGAACCCGTTCTCATTGAGCGGCGGCGCGGGCGCCCTGTGGGTGAAGACCAAGGAGGCCGCTGGCACAATTCGGTTGGAAGCGCGCCACCAGTACCTGGGCAAGCAGACGGTCGAGATTCGCGTGCGGCGCGCGGAGGCGGAGTACGCGTGACCGGTAGTGATGTGATATCTTAACCCTCGGGATTCCACCATGCAAAGGCGAGGTTTTCTCAAAGCAATCCCGGCGGTTGCGATGCTGCCGGCTTTACAATCGGCGCCGCGGCTGAAAATCGTAGACATCCGCGTGGTCGCGCTGAAGACCATCCGGGAAACCGGAACCATGGAGGCGGCCTGGAACCCGGGTACCCGCGGCACCTACCGGATGGGCGGCGGCTCCATCACGGAGATCCTGACGGACCAGGGGCTGACAGGGATCGGGCCGGGCATGGATGCCGCGTCCGTCGCCGCCGGCAAAGCCCAATTGCTGGGCAAGGATCCCTTCGACATCGAACAGTTCGCTGGACCACTGCGGTACTACGTAGGTGCCGGCTCGCGCGCGGTATCGAGCCTGGAGATCGCCCTCTGGGACCTCATCGGCAAGGCGGCCCAACAGCCGCTCTACAAACTCTGGGGGGCGGCCAAGCAACGCGTGCCCGCGTATGCCAGCATGATTCAGCTATCCACTCCCGAAGAGAGGGTGCGCATGGCTCTGGAACTCAAAGCCCAGGGTTGGAAAGCCATCAAGCTGCGGCTGCATTACCAGACGATGAAGGAGGATATCGGGCTGGTCGAGGCGGTCCGGAAAGCGGTTGGCGAAGACATGGGGATCATGACGGACGCCAACCAGGCGCAATCCGCGGGCGCCTGGCAGCCCGGAGTGCAGTGGGATTTCCGCCGCGCCGCCGAGACCGCGCGCGAGTTGCAGCGCCTCGGCGCGCTCTGGCTCGAAGAGCCCTTGTGCCGCTACGATTTCGACGGGTTGGCCGAACTGAACCGGTTGGTCGATATACCGATCGCCGGAGGAGAGAACAATCACGGGGTACACGAGTACCGCTGGATGCTGGAAAGAGGCGTTTTTGACATTCTCCAGCCGGATGTGATGGTCGCCGACGGAGTCACGGGATTCCGCCAGATCGCGCAGTTGGCATCCGCCTTCAACAAGCGGATTATTCCCCATCACGGCGGCGGGAACTTGGGGACCGTTGCCCAACTTCACGCGATCGCCTGCTGGCCCCACGCGCCCTGGATCGAGCTACTGCACGACCCGCCGATCGCCGCATATACCAACGGCTTTGCCATCATGGAAGACCCGCCGCTGGTGGACCAAGAAGGGTACGTGCACCTGCCGCAGGGGCCGGGATTGGGTGTCACCATCAAGAAGGAGTTGATCGCGTAAGCGCCCTCCACCCTGAGAGTGATAAAACCGGGCGCAAGTCTCTGGTTGGCAAATCGTACACGCGCGCCGAAATCGAGAAGATGGACAACGGCCAGTTGCCGAACGTCTTTTTGACCGGGGGCGGCTGGAACTGCCGGCATCGGTGGATCATCGATAATGATACCTTGGGAACCGCAACCGAGGACTTCCACCCGAGCGACAACGTCGCCGATGCCGAACGGTACGTCGCCGCAGCGGGCAGCCGCCTGGTGCCCGTCGAGCATACCATCCATGTCGCCAACGCGGCGGCTGAGTCCATCGGGATAGTCCAGCGGGCTGGCTTGGTCGTGCCCGACGAGATTCGCATCGACCACGGTATCTTCAGGACGCTGGACCGGCCGCAGGCAACGCCCGGCTATTTCGCTCCGACCAGCAATTCGGTGTACTTGAATCCGGACGCGCGCTTCTACGCTGGCGGTGCCGGCGGGATGCTGAGGATGGCGCGCATGGCCTATGAGCGGGGCTGGTGGTCGACGGACAATCCAATCGGTCCGGTGGTGCACGAGTTGGGCCACGCGGCCCACTGGGGAGTGAGCCAGGAGGCTTACCTGCACGCCCAACGTGCGCGCTTCTCGGAGGCTGAGCGCGATCTGGTCCGGCGCCTGCTCAGCGAGTACGGCTCGACGGAGCCACTCCAACTGGTCGCTGAAGTCGTAGCGGCCAAGTTGACCGGTTTCGTCATCCACGCGGACGTGTTAGACTTGTATCGGCGTTTTGGAGGCCCGAAGTTATGAACCGCGAGAACATCTGCTGCTATTGCAAGCACATGCGCGGCTCCTTCCGCACCAAGGCGACCTGTGCCGCTTTCCCTGGCGGCATACCTCAGCAAATTGCCAGCGGCGAGGTGGAGCACACGATCCCGGTTCCTGGAGATCATGGCATCCGCTTTGAACCGCTGCCCGAATTTCAAGAGACGCACGGCTCGCTAGTGAGAGAGAAATCGGCAGCTTGAGCCCCGGATTCCGTGTCCCGTTTCGGCATCTCAACGGCTTCCGCCGGCCCGGCTGCTGCTAATATGTGAGAGTGGCTCCCGACGCACAACCGGAACCTCCGGTCGAAACCGCCGCCGAACTGCATCCCGCCTGGCGCCGCGTTAAATTGGCACGGCATCCCCAGCGGCCCCACTCTCTCGACTACATCGGGCGGCTCTTCACGGATTTTCAGGAGATCCACGGCGACCGCAGTTTCGGCGACGACCCGGCCATCGTCGCAGGCCTGGCGCAGTTCGATGGCCATCCGGTGATGGTGGTAGCCGAGCAGAAGGGGCGGGATACCAAGCAGAAGCTGTACCGCAATTTCGGGATGCCAAAGCCCGAAGGCTACCGCAAGGCTCTTCGCATCATGCAGATCGCCGGGAAGTTCGGCCGGCCCATCATCACTCTGCTGGATACCCCCGGCGCATACCCCGGCATCGACGCCGAAGAACGGGGCCAAGCCGAGGCCATTGCCCGCAATCTACGGGAAATGTCGCGGCTTCCGGTGCCCGTGCTGGTGGTCTGCATCGGCGAGGGCGGCAGCGGCGGAGCACTCGCGCTGGGCGTTGGCAACATCGTGCTGATGCTTGAAAACGCGGTATATAGCGTCATCTCACCGGAAAGCTGCGCGGCCATCATCTACCGCGATTCGGGCAAGGCCGAGCAGGCCGCCGCCGCCCTGCGGTTGACCGCCCAGGACCTGCTGTCGTTTGAGCTCATCGACGACATTGTGCCGGAACCCGGGGAGGGGGCCCATACGGACCACGCCGCGGCGGCGGAGAACCTGCGCGACTACATTCGGCGCTATCTCGACAAACTCTCCGCGCTCGACGCCGAACAGTTGGTGGAGCACCGCTACTTGAAGTTCCGCAAGATGGGCAACTTCTTCGCCTGAGCTGGCCTCGCGGCGTTAACTTCCGCAGCCCTCACGCGTCACCCATTTAGCCCCGCCCGGTCTTCACCGCCGGTGAGGTGTAAAATAGGAATGAACTCCCGGCCAACAATTTGCGTCTAAAGCGGGTGATAGGAAAAAAGGGAGATTTTGCGTCGTGAAGCGTAAGTGGAAGATTATCATAACGGTTGCGGCACTCCTGATTGCCGCGATCGGCGTTTATGCCAGCACGGTTTATAGCAAGCGCGGCGTGATATCCGTGCAGACCGGCAAGGTCGTGCGCGGGGATCTCACCAGTCTGGTGACCGCTTCTGGCGAGATTAAACCGAAGAACTACATCAACATCGGCGCCAATGCCATGGGCGATATCACCGAACTCCTGGTCAAGGAGGGCGACCGCGTCCGTAAGGGCCAGTTGCTGGCCAGAATCGAGAACACCCAGCCTGCCGCCGACGTGGAATCGCAGAAGGCCAACCTCGCCTCCGCCGAGGCCGATGCCAACGCCGCCGAAGCCGGCCTGAAGGCTGCCGACGACAATCTGGCCACCATGCAGGGCGCCATCGTTCAAAGTAAAGCCGATCTGGATCGTATGAAGGCGGATTACCAGCGCGCCGAGTCGCTCCTTAAAGAAGGGTTGGGCGCCAGACAGGACTACGAGGTAAAGAAATACACTTACGACGCCCAGGTGGCGGCCGTCCAGCAGACGGAGGCGCGCCTGGTACAGGCTCAAGCGCAACGCGAGCAAACCGCGGCACAGCTTACTTCCACCCAGCGGCGGATCGCGGTGGCCCGCGCCGGCCTGGCCAGAATCAACGATATTCTCCACAAGTACGACTCCTTTGCCCCCCTCGATGGCGTCGTGACCAATCTCCCCGTGCGCGCGGGTGAGACGGTGGTACCCGGTCTTCAGAACCAGACTGGCACCGAAATCATGACCATTGCCGACATGTCCCTGATCACCGCCGAAGTGAAGGTGGATGAGACCGATATCGTCAACGTCAAGCTGGGTCAAACGGCCGAAATCACGATTGACGCCATTCCCAACAAAACCTTCAAGGGGCACGTCACCGAAATGGGCAATACGGCGATCCTGAGGTCGACCGGCGTGGCGGCCTCGCAAAGCGCCATTTCCAGCCAGGAAGCCAAAGATTTTAAAGTAGTTATCGCGTTGGACAACCCTCCCGACGAAATTCGGCCCGGACTTTCTTGCACCGCCAAGATAACCACAGCCACCCGTCAGAACGTCCTTACTATTCCGATCCAGGCGTTGACCGTCCGGCAGAAGGGCGACCTGGAGGTGAAACCCGCCACTGGCGCCACCGGGGCCGCGGCGGCAACCAAGCCCGATCCGGCGGCGGAGAAGGCGCGCAAGGAAGAGCTTCAGGGCGTATTCGTGGTTAGCGGCGGCAAAGCCGTCTTCCACAAGGTGACCACCGGGATTACCGGAGCCACCGATATCGAGGCGCTGGACGGCCTCAAGGAAGGGGACGAGATCATCACCGGGACCTACCAGGTGATCCGTACCATCCGCAACGAAGCCCAAGTGAAAGTGGATAATAAGACTCCGACGCAGCAAAAGACTTAAGAAACGAGAATCATCCGATGGCAGCGGTGGCAGAAAAGGAAGCAGCGACCAGACTCGGCGAGCAGCTCAAGCGGGACGGCATCGTCATCCGCACTTATAATCTCTGGAAGACCTATGTGATGGGCGACACGGAGATCAACGCCGTTTCGGGAGTGGATGTCGAGATCAAGCGCGGCGAGTATGTCGCGATCATGGGTCCCTCGGGGTCGGGCAAATCGACCCTGATGAACCTGATTGGCTGTCTGGATACGCCGACCAGCGGGCAATATTACATCAACGGCAACCTGGTCAGCGACATGAGCGACGACGAGCTGGCCCGAATCCGCAATCGGGAGATCGGGTTCGTGTTCCAGACGTTCAACCTGCTGCCGCGCGCCACCTCGCTGCACAATGTCGAGCTGCCCCTGATCTATTCGGGCATGCCGGCCGACAAGCGCCTCGAACGGGCGCGCTTGGCCATGAAGCAAGTGGACCTGGAATCGCGCATGTACCACAAGCCCAATGAGCTCTCCGGCGGACAGCGCCAGCGCGTGGCGGTGGCCCGCGCCCTGGTCAACAACCCCTCGATTCTGCTGGCCGACGAGCCCACCGGCAACCTGGATACCGCCACCGGTAACGAAATCATGGCGTTGTTCGAGCGGCTGCACCAGCAGGGCAACACCATCATTCTCGTCACTCACGAGCACGACATCGCGCTGCACGCCCACCGCGTGATCCACATCCGCGACGGCAAAATCGAAAAAGACGAGAAGATCCGGTAGTAGCAGGTGGGGCGGACGATCGCCTTTTGTCGTCTGCCAACAGCCGTGACAGACCACGAAAAACGACGGTCTGTCCTACTCGACTTTTTGGAGCCGTAGTACGTCTTCTCACTAGGAGCCAGATTTGATCTTTCGGGCGGTCGAAGATGCCGACCTGATCCAGCAGGCTGCCCGGGGCGGCGTGGAGGCCTTCAACCTCCTCGTGTCCCGGTGGGAGAAACGTGTCTACAACTACCTGCTGCGCATCACCGCTAACCGGGAAGACGCTCTGGACTTGACGCAGGACGTTTTCTTGAAAGCCTATCAGAACCTCCGTAAGCTGGACGATCCAGGGCGGTTCGCCCCCTGGCTCTACCGCATCGCGCATAACGAGGCCTACTCGATGTTCCGCAAACGCAGGCCCGAAACCGATGTGGAAGAAGTCCAACCGGAGGCCACTGGAAACGGAATCGCCGTGGGCGGAAGCTCGGTCTTCCCCATCGAATTGAGCCTGGCCGTCGCCAGCGCGCTCCAACGGCTGTCGCCGGAACAGCGCGAATCGGTAGTGCTCAAGATCTACCAGGGATTCAAATTCGAAGAGATGGCCGAAATCCTCTCCTGTCCGGTCTCCACCATCAAGTCCCGTCTGTATGCGGCCCTCGAACTCCTCAAGGCAGAGCTGGCTCCGGTCAAGGCACGAGGTGTCTCATGAGTTGCTCACCATTCGATTTGAAGGATTACTTCCTCAAGGAGCTGCCCGATTCCGAGCGGCGCCAGGTGGAAGCCCACGTCGGGAATTGCCGGCCGTGCCGCGAAGAGCTGGACCGGCTGCGTCTCACGGAGGCCGCCCTGTTTGCGCTGCGCGAAGAAGAGATTCCGCGGCGCATCGCGTTCGTCTCCGACAAAGTTTTCGAACCGTCGCCCTGGCGGCGCTGGTGGGCCGCGTTCTGGGGATCCACCGCGCGGCTGGCCTTCGCCTCGGCGGCCATGCTTTCTATCGCGATTCTGGTATCCGCCCTGCGCCCGGTGGGGCAGATCGCCGTTCGGCCCAACGCTCCGCAAGTAGCCAATGCCGTTTCCGATACCGAAATCCAGTCCCGCATCGACACTGCGGTCGCCAAAGCCGTGGCCCAGGTGGATGCCCGTCAGACCGGGAAAACCAAACAACTGGTGGCCGATCTCGAAGGCACCCGCAAGCGCCTCCTGTGGGCAGCCGACGAATTCGACTATTACCAGAAGCGCGTCAACACCGTCCGGGTATTGGCCGATTACGGTCCGCCGCGCGCGGACAATGGAGAATTGAAATGAAGACCGCAGCCGTTTTGTTCGCACTGTTCCTGGCGCCGGCGTGGGCCCAGCTTCCCAGGCCACCGGCCGCCGCGCCAGTCACGGCGTCGGCCGCGGCGCCGGCCGCGACGGTAACCCCCACGGAGAAGCCCCGCGTACCGCGACAGGCCATCTCCGATCTGGAAAGGCAACTGGACAAGAAGCTTGCCAGTTTGGGAAGCGCCAACGATCCCATTGACCTGCTGGGCGCCGCACGCGGCATCTACCTCGACGGCTATGGCGTGGTCCTTACCGTCGAAATCAGCCCCATCATCACTCCTGGCCTCAACCCCTTCAAATCGTCGATGACCGATGCGGAGAAGGAAAAGATACGCCAGCGAAAACTGGATCGCCTGCCCATGCTGAGACAGACAATGCGCGACGTGTGGCGGGACTCGGCCACGTCGCTCGCTTCCATCCCGGACAACCAGCAGGTGGTGGTCGCCGTCCGCCTGCTGTACCTTTCCTGGGAAGACACGCACGGCCTGCCCGGTGAGATCGTGATGAAGGGCGACCGCAGGACCGCCATCTCGGGAACGCCCCAGATGGAAGAGCGATAAGATTCAGTGACCCCCACGTTTCCCTCCGATTCCGGGAATGAGGCCGCCGCGCCGGCGCCCGCCGCGCCCAGCCCCCGCTCCATGCGCTTGGGCGAAATCCTGGTGGATCGCAAGAAGATCGAGGCCGAAGAGCTGGAACGCGCCCTCGAGATCCAGAAAGAGCGCGGCGACAAGCTGGGCAAGATTCTGGTCGATATGGGCCTCATCGCCCAGCGCGACGTGCTGGCGGCGCTTTCCGATCAGCTCGGCGTGCCGGTGGTGACGCTGGACAACCCCCCGCCCTCGGCGCCTGAGATCGACGGCCTTTCGCACCGCTTCCTTCGCCAGTGCCGCGCCTTCCCGGTGGCGCTGACCGATTCCACCCTGACCATCGCCATGGCCGACCCGCTGGATTTCGAAACCATCGCGGCCGTGCGCGCGTTCTCCGGGCTGCAAATCCAGACGGTGCTGGCCGCGGAGCAGGAAATCCTCGACGCCATCGAGAAGTACTATGGCGAGGGCGAGCAGCGCGCGCTGTTGGGCGAGGGCGAAGACGAGCAGGCCATGGCCGACCTCGAGCACCTGCGCGATATGGCCAGCGAAGCGCCGGTCATCCGCCTGGTCAACGCCATGATCGCCGATGCCCTCGAAAAGCGCTCCAGCGACATTCACATCGAGCCGTTCGAGAAGGAATTCCGCGTGCGCTTCCGCGTGGATGGGGTGCTGTTCGCCCAGGAACCGCCGCCGCGCGAGTTGAAGGCCGCCATTATTTCCCGCCTCAAGCTGATGGCCAAGCTCAACATCGCCGAGCGCCGCCTCCCCCAGGACGGGCGTATCAAGATCAAGGTGGTGGGCCGCGAAGTGGATCTGCGCGTCTCCACCTTGCCCACGCTTTACGGCGAGAGCGTCGTCATGCGTCTGCTGGACCGCTCCGCCGGCGATTTCTACGACCTTCGCCGGCTGGGCTTCGACGACCGCATGCTGGCGCGCATGGAGCATTTCACCAGCCTGCCGCACGGCATCTTTCTGGTCACCGGACCCACCGGCAGCGGCAAATCCACCACCCTCTATTCGGCGCTCAAACGCATCAACCTTCCCGACAAGAAAATCATCACCATCGAAGACCCGGTGGAGTATCAAATGGACGGGATCAACCAGATCCACGTCAACCCGCAGATCGGCCTGACCTTCGCCGCCGGCCTGCGCCACATTGTGCGCCAGGACCCCGACGTCATCATGGTGGGTGAAATCCGCGACCGGGAAACCGCCGATATCGCCATCCGCGCCGCGCTCACCGGCCACCTGGTGTTTTCCACGCTGCACACCAACGACGCTCCCAGCGCCATCACCCGCCTCACCGATATGGGCGTGGAGAACTACCTGATTACCTCCTCGCTGGTGGCCGTCCTGGCGCAGCGCCTGGTGCGCGTGATCTGCCCGCACTGCCGGGTGTCGGCGGGCATGGCCCTCTCGCCGGACGGTGAAAACGTCGAGACGTTCCGCGGCGCCGGATGCCCCGAGTGCAGCGGCACGGGCTACACCGGGCGCATGGGTATTTTCGAGATGATGGATGTCAACGATGAGATCCGCAAGCTCATCATGAGCAACGCGGACGCCTCCGCGCTCACCAGGGCCGCGCGCCGCCAGGGCATGCGTAATCTGCGCGAGGATAGCTGGAGAAAGATCCAGGAGGGCGTCACCACCGTGCAGGAAGCCATGCGCGTGACACAGGAATTCTGATGGCGACCTTCTTCTTCAGGGCGGTGGCTTCCGACGGCAAGGTCCGCAGCGGCCGGCTCACGGGCGACAACGAAAAAATCGTGGCCCGCGAACTGCGCAAGCAAGGCCTCACTCCCGTTTACGTGGGAGTGGCGCCCAAGGGTACGTCCTTCGAGATCAAACTGCCCTCGTTCGGCAATCGCCGGCGCCGCGACGTTCTGTTCTTCACCCAGGAACTGGCCACGCTGCTCACCGCCGGGGTTCCACTGGACCGCGCTCTTTCCATCACCAGCGAACTCACCGAACGGCCCTCCTTCCGTTTCATCGTGGTCGACGTGCTGCGCGTGCTCAAGGGCGGCAGGTCCCTGGCCGACAGCCTGGCCACTCATCCGGATTACTTCGCCGACCTCTACATCAACATGGTGCGCGCGGGTGAAGCCTCCGGCGCGTTGGCTCCGATCTTCGAACGGTTGGCGGAGTTCGAGCGCTCGCGCGACGACCTGCGCAACTACATCGTTTCCTCGATGATTTACCCGGCGCTGCTGGCCATGGTGGGGCTCAGCTCGATCCTGATTCTGCTGACCTTCGTGGTGCCGCGCTTCGCCGCGGTGTTCTCCGATTCCCACTTGAAGATCCCCGTGCCCACCAGGATCATGCTCGAGACCAGCGCGTTTATTCAGGCGTATTGGTGGATCGGCGCGGCCGCTCTGGTGGCCTTCATCGTTTTTTGGACCACGTACACGCGCACGGTCTCCGGCCGCCTCTGGTGGGATGGGGCGCGACTCAAGATTCCCATGCTTGGCGAAACGCTGCTCAAGGCCGAGACCGCGCGGTTCGCGCGCGCCATGGCGACCCTGGTGGCCAACACCGTGCCGCTGGTGCAATCCATCGCCATCGCCGCCGCCACCCTCAACAATAAGATCGTTTCCGGAGCCCTCGAGGGCGTGGCCCTGGGCGTCAAGCGCGGCGAGGGAATCGCCGCCCCCGTCCGCAAGTCGGGGGTCTTCCCTCCTCTGGCGTCGCACCTGCTGATGGTGGGGGAAGAGACCGGCCGCCTCGACCAGATGTTCGCCCGCATGGCCGATATTTACGAAACCGATACCCGGGCCTCCATTAAGCGTTTCACCGCGATCTTCGAGCCGCTCGTGATCCTGGTGATGGGCGTGATGGTGGGGGCCCTGATTTTGAGCATGCTGCTGGCGATTACCAGCATCAACGATGTGGCGGTGTAACCATGTTCCAACGAAAACGAAGAAACGCCAGACGAGGCCGGGCCGGTATCACCCTGATCGAAATGCTGGTGGTGATGACCATCATCGCGCTGTTTGCCGCGCTGGTCGGACCCTCCATACTGAAGCACGGCGACACGGCCCGCATCACCGCCGCGCGCGCCCAGATCCACAACTTCATGACCGCGCTGGGCTCTTACAAACTGGACACGGGCACGTTCCCCACCACCGAGCAGGGTCTGCAGGCCCTGCGCGTCAGGCCGGGGGATCAGAACCAGTGGGCCGGACCTTACATGCCCCAGGACATTCCTAAAGATCCGTGGGCCCACGACTACGTGTACAAGTACCCGGGCGACCACGGCGACGAGCCGGATATCATCTGCCTCGGAGCCGACGGCCAGCCCGGCGGCGAAGGAATCAATGGCGATATCGTCAGTTGGAAAAGCCAGTAAAAGCAGGGGCCAGGGGCCAGGGGTCAGGGGCCAGGGGAAGAATGCGGCCCGTCTGCTTTCCCCGGCCCCCGGCCCCGACCCGCAAAACCGGCGGGTGCCCCGCCTGGCCCCCGCTCGCGGCGTCACCCTGATTGAGATGATGATCGTGGTGGCCATCGTCGGCCTGATGGTGGGCATCACGTTTCCGGCGGTGTCGACCGGCTTGGACAGCGTGCGCCTGGCCTCCGCCACCGATTCGCTGGCCAGCTTCCTCAATGCCGCGGTGAATCGCGCCGAGCGCCGCCAGCAGCCCATGGAGCTGATCATTTCCCCCAAGGACAACCTCCTCACGCTCTACTCCAACGAGCCTGGATTCACGCGCGAGCTGAGGCTTCCGGAGGGCATCGCGATCGAGGCCGTGCTGCCGGTCGATCCCGACGATCCCCACGGCGCGCGGCGCCTCATTCTCATGCCTGGCGCCACAGTGCCGGGCATCGGCATTCAGATCGCCAACCGCCGCGGTACGCGCCGCATCGTGCGGCTTGACCCCATGACCGGCTTTCCACGCGTGGAAAGCGTCAATACAGAGTGACGGGCAAGCGCGGATTCACGCTGCTGGAGATGGTGGTCGCCACTCTCATCATGGCCATCGCCGTGGTCGGCCTGCTCTCCGGCATTTCGGGCGCCACGCGCAACGCCGCCCGGCTCCGCGCCTATGATCGGGCCGTGCAACTGGCGCGGCTGCGCATGAACGATCTGCTGATGGATTACGCTATGCCGCGCGATGCGCCGATGAGCGGCACGTTCGACCCCCTCATGACGGGCGGCATCGAAAGCGGCTGGCGCGCGCGTCTGTCCAACTTCGAGATGCCGCCTGTGCCCGCGACCGGCCAGTTTGCCCTGGACCGCATCGAGTTGGAAATCTGGTGGGGCTCCGGCAAGGACCACCGCACCTTTACGCTGGATGCCTTTCGCACGCGCGTCTTGAGGCCCGGAGACTTGGCCGTGGGGATGCCCCAATGAGACGCGAATCCGGCACTACCCTGATTGAGGTCCTCATCGCCGTCACCTTGCTGAGCCTGCTCTCGGTCGGCATGCTCACCGCCATGCGAGTCGGTTTCATGGCTTTCTCCAAGACCAACGACAAGCTCATGGCGGATCGCCGCGTGGCCGGCGCGCAGCGCGTGGTTCAAGAAGAACTGGAGGGCTTCATGCCCGTGGTCGCGCCTTGCGGAGACCTTCCCAGTAGCATCCCTGCCAAGACCGCCTTCTTCGAGGGGCAGCCCGAATCCATGCGGCTGGTGTCCACCTTCTCACTGCAACAGGGATGGCGCGGCCAGCCGCAGATTCTGGAACTCTTCGTCATTCCCGGGGAAAACGGCGCCGGCGTCCGCCTGGTGGTCAATGAAATCCCGTATACCGGCCCAGCCGGTACAGCCCAGCTTTGCACGGGCCGCGCGCGGGACCCGGTAACCGGGGGCAACCTGGCGGTGTTCGCTCCGGTCCAGGCTGGGCCGAACTCCTTCGTGCTGGCCGATAAGCTGGCTTACTGCCGGTTCTCCTACTTCACCATCCCCCTCGACCGCAACCTGCTGCCGCACTGGATACCCCAATGGACCTTTTCGGGCTGGCCTTATGGGGTGCGGATTGAAATGGCGCCCCTCGATCCCGACCCTTCGCGGTTGCATCCGATCACCGTCACCGCGCCGATCCACATCCATCGCGCCCCGGAGATTCAGTATGTGGACTACTAGCGAGGGCTGTGCCTCAGACCGGCAGGCAGTTTTCGACGCGGAGACGCGGAGACGCGGAGAACGACGCGGAGGAAGACTTAGAGAAAGAGGACTGATGCATGGGATGACGCTGCACACCGCCACCGGAGGTTCGAACGCGGAGCCAGCGGAGGATTCGGCTCGGGACGCGACCTTACGTGAGAGGGCTGGCCTCCAAAGAATCGTTCATCACTACGGGAATCCCTCACTGACACCGCGTGTCTCCGCTCCCTCCGCGCTCGAACCCGGGGAAGAGGAACCTCTCTATCTCTTATCCTCTCCGCGTCTTTCTCCGCGTCTCCGCGTCTCCGCGTCGAAATGGAGCTTGACTCATCCGCATCAAGTTCCCGGCTCGGAACGCAACCGCGGCAGCGCACTACTGGCGGTTCTCTGGCTCTCGGCGGCCCTGGCGGCGATCGCGTTTTCGCTCTCCAGTACAGTCCGCGGCGAGACGGAACGCGTTTCTACCGCGGTCGATGGGCTGCGCAGCTACTACCTGGCTTCGGGCGCCGTCGAGCGGGCCTCCGTGGAATTACTTTGGACCATCACCAACCCGGGTCAGCGCAAGATTCCGCGCGGCTCGTCGGCGGTGGACTACAACTTCCCCAGCGGCACGGCCCACGTGCAGATCGTCCCCGAAGCCGCCAAGCTGGACGTCAACAAAATCATGCCGGAAGAGTTGTACCGCCTGGTAGTGGCGCTGGGCGTCGAGCCCGCCCGGGCTCAGGAGATTACCCTCGGGATCGTCGATTGGAGGAGTCCCCAGGCGCAGGGGGCCAGTGCGGTCGACCAGTATTATCTGTCGCTCACTCCGTCTTTTCGGGCGCGCCACGCGTCCATTGAAGAGATCGAGGAATTACTTCTTGTGAAAGGCGTTACGCCAGATATCTTCTACGGAACCTACGTTCCGGTGCCGGACGCGGAGTTGGGAGGCGGGCCTCGCCTGGCTCCGCGGGCCGGGCTGGCGGACTGCCTCTCGGTCTACGGCTCGACGCAGCAGGTGGACGTCAATACCGCTAACCCCGCCGTGCTGGCCGCCATCGGGATGGCCCCCGGCGCCATCCAGACGCTGGTGGAGCGGCGGCGCACCTCGCCACTCACGCAGCAGCAACTCGGCGAATTCCTGCCGGCCGTCGGCGGCGGCTCGAACCGCCTGCGGGTGGAAGGCAACTCCATTGTCACGGTGCGCGCCACCGCGCGGTTGCGGCTCCCCAACGGACAACTCTCGGACCTCAGGCGCACCGTAGGGGCGCAGGTGAAGTACATGCCCGCGGGATACGATTCCCCCATTCACATTCTGCGGTGGTACGACACGGCTTGGAGCAATTGACCCGCCATGCCCTTCCAGATTCCCCTTTCCAAAGATCTTCGCAAGCTGCTGGCATTCGGCTCGGGGGTTGGCATTGAGATCGGCGCCACGGACCTCGAAGTGGCGGCCGTCCGGGTGCGCCCCACGCGAATCCGGGTGCTCGGCCGCGTCACCATACACAATTTCGCCGCGCGGCCCGCGGCCGAATGGGGCGCGGAATATGCGCGGTTCCTGAAATCGTTAGGGGCCGGCCGCATGAGCGCCACGGTGCTGCTGCCTCGGCGGGACGCGATTGTGCGCCAGATGGCGCTTCCCGGTGTGGCCCGTAAGGACGTGGAGGGCGCCATCCGCTTGCAATTGGACTCGCTGCATCCTTACGGCGAAGACGAGGTCGCGTGGGGCTGGTCCCGGCTGGCCTACGGCGCGGTTCTGGTGGGGATTGTCCGGCGCGACACGGTCGAGCGATACGTCCAGCTCTTTGCCGAGGCCGGCGTGCCGGTCTGCAATTTTACTTTCTCGGCCGCCGCCGTGCACGCCGCCATCCGGCTCAACGGCGCCGGATCAAAAGGGCTTCCCGGGGAGGGATTCATCGCACTCAGCCGGTCTGCTTCGGGCGCCGTGGAAGTCTATGGGGAAAGCCCCGCGCACCCGGTCTTCTCGGCGGAATTCGAGTTGGCGCCGGAGCGCGCCGTGGGGCTGGCGCTGGCAGAGCTGCGTCTGCCTCCCGAGACCGCTCCCCGCACGCTCCAAGAAGTGCTTCCCACCCCGGATCTCAACCCGGTGGAGAACGATCTTTCCCGCAACGCACTGCCCTACGCAACGGCGCTGGCTGGGGCTTGTCCCCGGCTCGCGCCGGCGGCCAACGTGCTCCCCCCGGAGCATCGGCGTCTGAGTTCCCGCGCGGTATTCATTCCGACGTTGGTTCTGGCGGCGCTGGCGCTGCTGGTGGCCGGCGCCATGATGCTTTACACCAAACTCGCGGAACACCGCTACCTCCGCGGGATCGATGCCGAAATTGCCCAACTGGAACCAGTGGCGCGGCGCGCGGCGGCGCTCGACCGCGAGATCGTCGCCCTGCGCGCTCGCTCTCAATTGCTCGACCGGCTGCGCAACCAGACGCACGGCGATCTGGACGCCTTGAACGAGCTGACCCGGCTGGTGGAACCTCCGGCCTGGACCAACTCCATCAACCTGACGCGCGATTCGGTGCGTCTTATGGGCGAAGCCCCGCAATCCGCGCTGCTTCCGAAGATCCTCGATTCCTCTCCCCTTTTCGAAAATTCGGCGCTCGATATGGTCAACCGCGGCGGCGCCGGCGAACTGTTCCAGATCCACACCGCCCGAAGGAGCCGCCAATGACTGTTGGAACCCTGGACCGGCGTTTGGTCTTCCTGCTCCTGGGCGCGCTGCTGCTGATCGCAGTGCTGCGGTTCGGCGTGTACGGGGACCGGCAACCACAAGTGGTAGCGCCTTCGGAATCCGTACCGGCGGCCGAAACTCGCCTCGAGCGTTTGCGCCAGCTCGCCGCCACGGTTCCCGGCAAGGAAGCAGTGCTCAAACAGGCCGCCGCTGAACTGGAAACCCGCGAAAAGGGCATCCTCAAGGCCGATACGGCCGCGCAAGCGCAAGCTCAGCTCCTGAACACCATTCACACCATCGCCGCCGCCAATGGAATCGATGCGCGCGGCGCCGAAGGATTTCCGGCTCCCAAGCCCCTGGCCGCGGATTATGGCGAGGTTTCCGTTCCCGTGACCTTCACCTGCGGCATCGACCAGCTTGTGAACTTTCTGGCGGCTCTCGCCAATCAGCCTGAAATCCTGGCCACCAATGAGATTCAAGTGACTGGCGGCAACGACAAGAAGAAGTACTTGCAGGTGCGCCTCAGCCTCTCCGGAGTAGTGCCCAGGAAGCTGGTGCCGGAGAAGAAAGGATTGGCTGCGTTTTGAACCGCAAACTGTTGATCCTCGACGTGGTGCTGGTGGCCCTCGCGGTCTACGCCGGCTTCCAGTTTCGCAGCCAGTGGCTGGCGGCCAAGGCGCGTGAAGCCGCCATCATGAACCAGAAACCGGCCCCCCTGCCGCCGCCCCAGTTTACCCCGCTCTCGACCGCGCCTCCGGTGCTTTCCGCCGGCTATGCCGAAATCGCGCAGAAGCTGCTGTTCGATCGATCGCGGAACTCCACCGTGGTGGTCGAAGTGCCGCCGCCGCCGCCGCCCAAGCCCATGCCGCCGCTGCCGGTCTATCACGGCATGATGAATATCGGCGACGGCCCAGCCGCCATCCTCAGCGTAAGCGCCTCCTCTCCGCAAATGGAAGTCCATCCCGGCGAGACGATCGGCCCATTCAAGCTGGTGGACGTCGATACTCAGGAGATCGTTTTGGAGTGGGACGGCAAGATCATCCGCAAGACGGTGGACGAAATACTCGACCGCGCGACGCGGCAGGTGGTCGCGGACGCGGGCGGCACGGTGACCGTGCCTCCTCCCGCCCCGGCGGCTCCCGTCACCCAGTCGCCACTCGGTCCCGGTGCGGATACCGGCCGTGGCTATAAGGTTTGTGTTCCGAACGACAGCACGCCCGACGGCAGCGTAGTCGATGGTTACCGGAAGGTATCGATCCCGACGCCGTTCGGAAACGCGTGCCGGTGGGACCCGGCAAGGTAATGCTCTCAAGGAATAATGAAATGCGCCCCTTAACGTGTGTTCGATTGATTCTGGCGATGTGCGCCGCGGCCGCCGTACTTTCGGGCCAGGCCTCACCGCGCGTTTTCCAACCGCCGCCAGCGGACCAGCCGCAGCCGCAGCAGGCGCAGCAGGCGCAGCAGCCGCAGCAACAGCAGACGGCGCAGCCCCAGCAGCAGCCGCCGGCTAATGCGCCGCAAACGCCGGCCGCCGCCCCCACCGGCACTCCGCCGGCGCGCCTCACCGAGAACGGCGGATTCCTGCTTCCCAACGTGTCTCTCACCGAGATGATCGACATCCTCGCCAAGCGGATGAAGATCAATTACATTCTCGATAAAGGCGTCGTCGGATCGGTGACCATCTACACCTACGGCGAAGTGAAGGCGGTAGACCTGATGCCGCTGCTGGAGACCATCCTGCGTGTAAATGGCGCCACCATCGTGCAGGTGGGCGACCTCTACCGCATCGTGCCCATCAACCGAGTTTCACAGCTTCCGCTGCCACCGATGACGGACATCGACCCCAAGACCCTCCCCGACGATGAGCGCATGATCCTCAACCTGGTGTTTCTCAAGTACGCCACGGTCGCGGAGTTGGCCAAGCTCATCCAGCCATTTCTGGGCGAAGGCGCCTCCATGTCGACTTACGATCCTGCCAACCTGCTGCTCATCCAGGATAATAGCCGCAGCATGAAGCGCACCATGGATCTGATCGCCATGTTCGACAGCGACACCTTCGCCGGCCAGCGGGTGCGTCTGTTCGACGTGGCCAACAGCCGCCCATCCGACTTGGTGAAAGATCTGGACTCGGTCTTCAAGGCGTACTCGTTCTCCGACAAGAGCGCCTCCGTAAAATTCCTTCCGGTGGATCGCATCAATACGATCATCGCGGTGGCGCCCAACCCCGGGGTCTTTCCCCAGGTGAAGGATTGGATCGAGAAGCTCGATATTCCCATCAAGCTCACGGCCGGGGCCATCAACAACTACGTTTACCGCTTGAAGTACGGCCGGGCCGAAACCGTGGCCATGGCCATCATGGCGCTGTACACCGGCAACGCCTCGGCGCTTATGAATCTGGCCATGTCGAACGGGGGCATGGGCACGGGCGGCATGGGCATAGGCGGCATGGGCTACGGCGGTATCGGCGGCGGTGGGTACGGCGGCGGCGGGTACGGCGGCGGCGGGTACGGTGGCGGGTACGGCGGCGGATACGGCGGCGGATACGGCGGTGGGTACGGCGCAATGGGCGGGGCGTACGGCGGCGGTACCGCCCCCATGGGATCAACCCCGGCGAATTTCGCCTCAGCGACCGGGAATTTCCCGACGATGGCTGCCACCAGCACCAACCCCTTGGCGCCGGGGCTTGGCGCCGACCTCACCGGAAGCTACCTGGGTAGTAATATGGGGGGGGCGCCCGGAGCCCGAATTCCCCACGTCATACCCAATCCTTTCGATAACACTCTGCTGATTCAAGGCACGCCACAAGAGTACGAGCAGATCAACTCCCTGCTGCGGCAGCTCGACGTGCCGCCCCGCCAGGTTCTCATCGACGCCAAGATTTACGAGGTGGACCTGAGCGGCGCGTTCTCGGCCGGCGTCAGTTCGTACCTGCAGCAGAAGGACGCGGGGAGTACGAACACGGGGAGTACGATCTCTCGCGCGCTGAATGCGGCCGCCGGCGCGGGCGGCTTGGGTATCTCGGTGGGTGCGCTGGTCCTGCGTAGCCACGAGTTGCTGGGCGTGCTCCAAACCAGCGAGGCCACCCAGAACGCGCGCGTGATATCCGCTCCCAGCATCATCGCCACCGACAGTATTCCGGCCACCATGAACGTGGGTCAGTCCGTCCCCGTGCTCACCTCGCAGGCGGTGGTCAGCGGCGTCACGACGGGGGGAACCAGCCCGTTCGCGAACACGGTGAACAACGTCAGCACGGGGGTGACGCTGGCCATCACCGCCCGCGTCAACTCGAGCGGCGTAGTCACGATGATCATCAACCAGCAGGTGAGCGCGCCGGTAGCGCCTTCCTCGGACGGCATTCAATCGCCGTCCTTCTCGAACCGGTCCTTCAGCACCCAGCTCACGGTGCAGGACGGCGATACGGTAGCCATCGGCGGCTTCATACAGGAAACCTACTCCCAGAGCTCCAGCGGCGTGCCTTTGCTGCACCGCATTCCCATACTGGGAGCCGCCTTCGGCTCCAAGAGCATCAGCAAAGCCCGGACCGAACTGATCGTCTTTCTCACGCCGCGCGTCATCTACGACACCAACCAGATTTCGGACGCCACCGACGAGATCAGGAGCAGCCTCAAGCACATCCAGAAGCTCGACCGTGAGCAGTAGGGGCGACAGGGCCCGAAAAGCGGACAGACGCATTTATTTACGCGCGTCTGTCCCCTTTTCCCTCGATTAGTTCGCGCAGTTGGCGTTCGTCGAGCACTGCCACCCCGAGTTCCCGCGCCTTAGCCAGCTTGGAACCCGGATCCTCGCCGGCCACCAGATAGTTCGTCTTCCCGCTCACCGAGCCGCTCACTTTTCCGCCCGCGGCTTCGATCAGCAGCTTGGCCTCTTCGCGGCTCAGAAGGGGCAGCGTGCCGGTCAATACGAAGGTGAGACCCTGGAGCGGCCCGCCCTTGGGCTGCGCCAATTCGCAGGTGAACTGCAGCCCCGCGGCGCGCAGGCGCTCGACCAGCTCCCGGTTGCGAGGCTCCGCGAAAAACCGGGAGATGCTCTGGGCTACCTTGGGCCCCACCTCTTCGGCCTGCTGCAACTCCTCGATGCCGGCCGCGGCGATTCTGTCCAGGCTGCCGAACGCCTCCGCCAGAAACACCGCCGTGCGTTCCCCCACGAAGCGGATGCCCAACGCCGTCAGCACGCGCGGCAGAGGATTGTTCTTCGAGTTCTCGATGTTGCGGACCACATTCGCGGCGGATTTCGCGCCCATGCGCTCCAGCGACGCCAGGGCTTCGGCCTTCAGATCGTAAAGGTCGGCCATGCTCTTCACCATCCCGCGGTCCACCAGTTGATCCACCAGCGCATCGCCCACGCCGTCGATATTCATGACGCCCCGCGAGGCGAAGTGCAGAACCGATTCCTTCAGCCGCGCGGGGCAGTCGGTGTTGATGCAGCGGGTGGCCGCCTCGCCCTCTTCCCGCACCACGTTGCCGCCGCACACCGGGCAGGCCGCGGGCATGCGGAATTCCTTGCGCCGCGGCCCCTGGGCCTGTACTCGAACCACTTTGGGGATTACGTCTCCGGAGCGCTCGATTAGCACCTGGTCGCCGATCTGGAGGCCCAGCCGCTCGATTTCGTCCTCGTTATGTAGCGTGGCGCGCGAAACGGTGACGCCGCCCACCTCCACCGGCTTGAGATGCGCCACCGGGGTCAGGGCGCCGGTGCGGCCCACCTGAACCTCGATGCCCTCGACGCTGGTGACCGCTTGCCGGGCGGGGTACTTGTACGCGATGGCCCAGCGCGGCGATTTGGCGGTGAATCCGAGCAGCCGCTGCTGCTCCACGGAATCCACCTTCAGCACCACGCCGTCGATTTCGTACGGCAAATCTTCGCGCCGCGCCTCCCATTCGGCGCAGAACGCCAGCACTTCCTCCACGCTCCGGCAGAGCCGCCGGTGCGGGTTCACCTTGAATCCCATTCGAGACAACTCGTCGAGCGAGGTCCAATGGTTCTCGAATGCCGGTTGCCCATCCGCCAGCAGAAAGTAGGTGTAGTAATCCAGGCGGCGCGAGGCGGTGACTTGGGGTTCGAGAACGCGCAACGATCCCGCCGCCGCGTTGCGCGGGTTGGCGAAGCGGGAAAGCCCGCGCTCGTCGCGCTCCGCGTTCAGCCGTTCGAACGCCCGCCGGTTCATGACCGTCTCGCCGCGCACCTCGAAGGCGGCGAGCTGGGTTTCGACGCGCAGCGGGAGAGAGCGGATGGTGCGCGCGTTCTCCGTGACTTCTTCCCCCACCGAGCCGTCCCCGCGGGTCACTGCCTGCACCAGCCGGCCTTCGCGGTAGTGCGCCGCCATGGAAAGCCCGTCCAGTTTCAGCTCACACACGTAGCGGTATTCGGCGCCGCCCAGCAGTTCGCGCACGCGGCGGTCGAAATCGCGCAGTTCGCCTTCGTTCAGGGCATTATCCAGGCTCAATAAGGGAGAGCTGTGGCGGACTTTGACGAACCCTTCCCGCGCCTTGCCGCCCACGCGCTCGGTGGGCGAATCCGGCGACGCCAGCTCCGGGTGCCGCGCTTCCAGGTCGCGGAGCTGGCGCATGAGCGCGTCGTATTCGGCGTCCGTGATCTCGGGCTGGTCGAGCACATAGTACAAACGCTCGTGGCGGCGAAGCTCGCCGCGGAGCTTTTCGATTTCGCGCGCGGGATCTTTCATACGCTTCTCATCTATAATTTAACGAGGACCCGGAGAACACGCCATAACCATTTTCAAGAACACCGTCCTGATTTACAACTCCTTTGCGGGCAAGTTCGCGTGGAACGGAAACTCGCTAGTCGGGCGCGTTGCCGGAATCCTCCGGAGCCAGGGCCACAACCTGACAGTTGTCCCCACCCGCGGCCGGGGAACCGCGGGCATCATTGCGCGCGAGCACATCACCCTCGGCGCCGACCTGATTGTGGCCGCCGGCGGCGACGGCACCATCAATGAAGCGGTCGAAGGTATGTTGCATTCCGCCGTGCCCTTGGCCATTCTCCCCGGCGGCACCGCCAACGTGCTGGCCAACGAGATCGGACTCGGAACCAGCATCGAGCGCGCCGCCGCGCGCCTCGAGGAATGCCGCCCGCGGCGCATTTCCGTCGGCCATCTGACGTGCGATGGCGGCCGCGTGTCACGTCATTTCCTGCTCATGGCCGGGATTGGTTTCGACGCCTACGTGGTGCACCACGTGGACGGCAAGCTCAAATCGCGGACCGGCAAGTTCGCCTACTGGGTGGCCGGCTTGGGGCGGCTGCGCTACCGCCTGGAGGAGTTTCACGTGGATTCCGGGGGCCTGGAGCGCCGCTGTTCTTTCGCGCTGGTGAGCAAAGTGCGGAACTACGGCGGCGATTTCGAGATCGCGCGCAGTGTCCGCCTGTTTGACGACCGGTTCGAACTAGTGCTCTTCGAAGGCCGCTACACGGTGCGTTACTTGAAGCATTTCGCCGGGATGATGCTGAACCGCCTGAGCGCAATGAAAGGCGTAACGGTGCTCAGGGCCGATTGCGTATCGCTAACCGGCCCCCAGGACCGCCGGGTGTACATCCAAATCGACGGCGAATCCGCCGGTTGCCTGCCCGCCGAGATCCGCATCGTCCCCGACGCCCTGACCCTGCTGACGCCGCCGGGGTACGGCGGGTAGATGGTGTCTCCAAGGAACACCAAAGTCGTCTCTATCTCCTTGCCGGCCGAAATGCTCGAAGCCGCGGAGACCATGGCTAAGCGGGAGAACCGCACCATGAGTGAACTGATTCGCGAGGCCCTGCGGGTCTACCAACGCGAGCGCTTGGCGTGGCAGGATATTTTCGCTTACGGCGAGGCCAACGCGAAGAAACTCGGCATCAAGAACGAGCAGGATGTCGTGCGCATGGTCCGCGAATCGCGGCGGCAAAGAGGCAGCACACAAGAGCCTAACCTGAAGACCGGCACCAAGTGATCACTTTCGTCTTTGACACCAACATCTTCATTTCGGCCTTCGAATTCGATATCCGCACGTCGAAACCACTCCTTGACGAACTAAGCCGTGTTCTGCGCGACCGTTTCGAATACTCAGGCGAAAAGGTCACAGAGATTCGGAAACGCCTTGAAACCTTCAAAGCCTCTGTACCGTTATTGAACCCACGCGGTTGCGGCCCCGGACCGTCGCGGGCCAAGCGCCTGGCAGCACATCTCGTGGTCAATCCTCTATAATGAGGGCGTGCAAGCACAGTGGAGGGAGACTACAGTCGGCGAGCATGGCGAACTCGTTTTGAAGGGTCTCCCATTTGAAGCTGGCCAGCCAGTAGAAGTATTGGTGGTCTCCAAATCCGCGGGATCACCGGCGGCCGGGGGGCGAAGCCTTCGGGAGTCGGTTCTCGAGTTCCGTGAGCCGCTGGAGCCTGTTGCCGGCGAGGACTGGGACGCCCTGCAGTGATTCTGCTGGACACCCACATCTGGGTCTGGTGGGTTTCTCACCCGGATCGGCTGCTACCAAGGCACCGCGACCTTCTCGAACTTGGCGCTGACCGCGTTTTCGGCGTTAGCATCATTTCCTGTTGGGAAGTCGCGAAACTTGTGGAGTACGGAAGGCTGAAGCTCGATCGGGCCGTCGGGCTTTGGATAGAGAGCGCCCTTGCGGAGCCGGGCGTGTCGCTTCTGCACCTCCATCCTCAGATCGTGGTGGAATCCACCCAACTGCCGCAACCTTTCCATCGCGATCCGGCCGACCAACTGCTGGTCGCAACGGCCCGCGTTCTTCAGTGCCCAATCATGACTGAGGACACCAAGATTGCGGCGTATTCCCATATCCGGCTTGCCTGACCGCAACGGTCTTGAATGAACAGAGACCTACTCAATCCTCGACCACCGCCCCGCCGGCGCCGTCCTTACTCCGTCAGCCGCATCAACTCCAGCCGTATCGCCCCCACCAGCGCCTTCCAACTCGCCTCGATGACGTTGTCCGATACCCCCACCGTCGACCACGTCCTTTGATGAGAGATCCACTCGACCAGCACCCGGACCTTCGCCGCCGTCTCTTTTTGCGAATTGATCACCCGCACCTTGTAGTCCTTCAGGTGTACCCCCGCGATCTCCGGATACCGCTTCGTGAGGCACTTCAGCAGACAAAGGTGCAGCGCGTTAAAGGGCCCGTGACCCATGGCGGTCTCGGAACTCACTTCGTTCTCGACGAGCACGGTGACGGCCGCGGTGGTGCGCGAGGCAGCCACGCCAAACCCGCGCGTGGCCACGTCGTAGCTCTCCACCTCGAAGAAGCGCATCTCCGGGTGCAAGGCCTCGCGCGCCAGCAGCTCGAATGTGCCGTCGGCGGCCTCCAGCTCGTACCCTTCGTGTTCCATCTGCTTGATGCGCTCGAGCAACTTGGCGCGCGCGCTTTCATCGAGGCGGTCCGCCAGGCCAAGCTGCTTCAGTTTGTAGAGCACATTGCCCCTACCCGACAGGTCGCTCACCAGCACGCGCTGCTGGTTGCCCACCGTCTCCGGAGGGACATGCTCGTAGGTCGCGGAATCCTTCAAGACCGCGCTCACGTGCACGCCGCCCTTGTGCGCAAACGCGCTTTGCCCGACGAACGGCTGATCGTTGCGCATCGGCAGGTTGGCCCGCTCCGCGATGAAGCGGCACACCGAAGAAAGGCCGGCTAGCTTCTCCGGGCCCACGGTGGTGTGCCCCAGCTTGATCTCCAGATTGGCGATGACGGATGCCAGATTGGCGTTGCCGCAGCGCTCGCCGTAGCCGTTCATGCAGCCCTGCACGTGGGTGGCGCCCGCCTCGACCGCGGCGATGGTGTTGCCCACCGCCATATCCGAATCGTTGTGCGTGTGGATTCCGATGACGCCATCGAATCGCTTGCGCACAACGGCTACGATCTCCGCCAGCCGCCCCGTGATCATGCCGCCGTTGGTGTCGCACAGGCACAGCACGTCCGCGCCGGCCTGGTGCGCCGCCGCCAGCGTTTCCAGTGCGTACTCCGGGCTGGCGGTATAGCCGTCGAAGAAATGCTCGGCGTCGTAGACCACTTCCTTGCCGTGGTCCTTGAGGTGCTTCACGGTTTCGGAAATCAGCTTGAGGTTTTCCTCCGGGGTGATGCCCAGGGCGCGTTTCACGTGCAGCATCCACGTCTTCCCGAAGATCGATACCACCGGCGTGCCCGCTTCCACCAGCGCGCGCACGTTGCGGTCCTCCTCCACCGGATTCCTGGCAAACCGCGTGGAGCCGAAGGCCGTCAGCTTGGCGTGCCCCAGCTTCAGCTCCCCCACGGCGCGGCTGAAGAACTCCTTGTCCTTGGGATTGGACCCGGGCCAGCCGCCCTCAATGTAGTCGATGCCAACCTCATCCAGTCTCTGCGCGATGCTGAGCTTGTCGTCCACAGAGAAAGAGACGGATTCGCCTTGCGTGCCGTCCCGGAGGGTTGTATCGAACGTAAAGATCTTCATGCATCACCCGTAGCGCCGGCGATCTTGTCGCCGGTGTTATTCCGTCGGCACGCCCGCTTCCTTCTTCTTCTTCAGGAACGGCATCATCTCGCGCAGTTCTTTCCCCACCGTCTCGACCGGCTGGTGGCGGGCCGCTTCCCTCATGGCCAGGAAGTTCTTGCGCCCGGTCCGGTTCTCTTCGATCCACTGCCGCGCGAACTCGCCGGACTGGATCTCGGAGAGGATCTTCCGCATTTCGGCGCGCGTCTGCTCATTGATTATGCGCGGGCCGCGCGTGTAGTCACCGTACTCGGCCGTGTCCGAAACCGAGAAGCGCATGTAGGCCAGGCCGCCTTCCTGAATCAGGTCGACAATCAGCTTCAGCTCGTGCAGGCACTCGAAGTAGGCGATCTCCGGAGCGTACCCGGCCGCCACCAGGGTTTCGAAGCCGGCGCGGATCAGCTCGCTCGCTCCTCCGCACAACACCGCCTGCTCGCCGAACAGGTCGCTCTCCGTCTCTTCCTTAAAGGTGGTTTCGATGACGCCCGCCTTGAGGCAGCCGAGCGCCAGCGCGTAGGCCAGGGCGCGCTCCAGCGCCTGCCCCGACGCGTTCTGCTCCACCGCCACCAGCGCCGGCACGCCCACACCCTCGGTGTACAGCTCGCGCACGCGATGTCCCGGCGCCTTGGGCGCGATCATGGACACGTCCACGCCCGGCGGCGGCGCGATCTGTTTGAAGTGGATATTGAAGCCGTGGGCGAACATGAGGGTCTTGCCCGGAGTCATGTGCGGCGCAATATCCTTGTTGTACACCGCCGCCTGGATGGTATCGGGCACCAGGATCATGATCACGTTGCCCGCCTTGGCGGCTTCGGCGGTGGTCATGACCTTCAGCCCGGCGGCTTCGGCCTTCGCCCAGGATGGGCTGCCGGGGGCTTCGCTCACTACCACGTCCACGCCCGAATCACGCAGGTTCAGTGCGTGCGCGTGGCCCTGGCTCCCATATCCGATAATGGCGACTGTGCGCCCGTTCAAGTAGTCCAGATTTCCGTCTTTTTCGTAGAATCGTCTCGACATTGTGTGCTCCAGAAATGCTCCGCGCCCTTTGGTCGCGGCTCAGTAAGTTATCTCTTCCATCTTGGTCTTGGTCGGCACGGGCGGCTGCAGCCGCAGCTTCTTGGCCTCCAGGCCGATCGCCAGCGCGCCCGAGCGCGTCACTTCAATCTCGCCATAGCTGCGCATCACATCGATAAACTCGCCCAGTTTCTCCGGATCGCCGGTGGCCTCTATGGCAAAGCCCTCGGTTGAGGAATCCACGATCCGCCCGCCGAAAATCTCGGCCTCCTTCAACACCGCCGTGCGCGACTCCTGCGGCATTCGAATCCGCACCAGCACCAGCTCGCGCACCACCGCCGGCAAATCCGTCAGGTCGGTGGCCTGCAAGACGTTGATCAGCTTGTTCATCTGTTTGATCACTTGCTGGCGCTGCGTGGAGTCCACATCCACCGCTATGGTCATGCGCGAAATTTCCGGGTCGAGCGTGCGCGCGACCGTCAAGCTCTCGATGTTGTAGCCGCGCTGGCTCAGCAGCCCGGTCACCCGCATCAGGGCCCCCGGCTTGTTTTCCAAAAGTAGGGAGATCACTTGCAGCATAGTCCATTCCTCATTTCGCCGGCACGGCCACGGGTTGCGGCGGCCCCAGCACCATTTCCTCAAGCCCGCTGCCGGCGGGCACCATGGGGTACACGCACTCGAACGGCGTGACTTTCACGTTCAACAAATACGGGCCCGGTTCCGCCACGGCCTCTTCGAGCGCCGGCGCCAGTTCCCACGGCTTGTCGACGATTCTGCCCTTGAAGCCATACGCGGCCGCCAGTTTTTCCACGTCGGGGAAACCATCCAGCTCCACCGCGCTCAGCCGGTTGTTATAGAACAGCGTCTGCCACTGGCGCACCATTCCCAGGTGGCCGTTGTTCATCACGATGATCTTGATGGGCAGCCCGTTGCTGGCGATGGTGGACAACTCGGGAATGGACATTTGGAACCCGCCGTCGCCCACAATGGCAAAGACCAGCTTTTCGGGACGCGCGAACTGCGCGCCGATCGCCGCGGGGATCCCGAACCCCATCGATCCCAGACCGCCAGAGCTGAGCCAGAGCCGTGGCTCGTTGAACCGCACAAGCTGCGCCGCCCACATCTGGTGCTGCCCCACATCGGAAGCGACGATGGCCTGGCCCCCCGAGAGCCGGTCGATCTCGGCCATCAGGTGTTGCGGCTTGATCTCGGTATCGGACGTCGCCACGTCGAACGGATGCTCCTGTTTCCACTGCCGTATGCGATGCCACCAGGCCCGCCGCGCGGCGCGGAGAGTTTCATCGGGCGCACTCTTGCTCTCCGCCAGCAGCTTATTCAGCTTGGTCAGGACGCGCTTGACATCGCCCACGATGGGCACGTCGGGCGCGCGGTTCTTGCCGATCTCCGCGGGGTCGATGTCCACGTGGATCACCTTGGCGTGCGGCGCAAATGCCGCCAGGCGCCCCGTGACGCGGTCGTCGAACCGCACGCCCAGGGCGATCAGCAGGTCGCAGTTGGTCAAAGCCATGTTGGCCGCGTAGCTGCCGTGCATACCCGGCATGCTGATGAAATTGGGGTGCTCGGAAGCGAGGCTGCCCAGACCCATCAGGGTGAGCACCGCCGGCGAATCGGCCAACTCGACAAACTCCCGCAGTTCTTTCGACGCGCCCGCCGCAATGATTCCGCCGCCGCCATAGACCAGCGGCCGCTGGGCTTCCTCGACCAGTTGCGCCGCGCGGCGAACCTGCCCGGTGTGGCCTTCGGTGAAGACTCGGTACCCGGGCAGGTGAATCGCCGTCACCTGTTGATAGTGGCCCTGGGCTTGTAACACGTCCTTGGTGATATCCACCAGCACCGGACCCGGACGCCCGCTAGAAGCCACATAGAACGCTTCGTGGATGATCTGCGCCAGGTCTTCCAGTTTTTTGACCAGGTAATTGTGCTTGGTGCAGGGACGCGTGATGCCGAAGGTATCGGCCTCCTGGAAGGCGTCGCTGCCAATCAGCTTGGACGTAACCTGGCCGGTGATGGCCACAATCGGGATGGAATCCATCATGGCGTCCACCAGCCCGGTGGTCAGATTGGTGGCGCCGGGACCGGAGGTGGCGCAGCACACCCCCACCTTGCCCGTCGCGCGAGCGTAGCCCTCCGCGGCGAACGCCGCATTTTCCTCGTGCCGCACCAGCACGTGACGCAGGGGGTGGTCGTAGAGGACATCGTAAAACGGAATCGTCACTCCCCCCGGATACCCGAACAGGCAATCCACACCCTCCCGAACCAGACATTCCACCAGCATTCTTGCGCCGCTCATCAACGTTGACATATGTTCCTCAAAAAAGTCGGTACCTAACAAAAAAGGCCATCAGCCGGGCTGCTTTCCCCGCCGATGGCCTTGGAGCTTTCTCCGGCTGGCCTTCAAGCGGGGCCGGCTACGATGACCACGATAATAAGAATGCTTACGGAAATAGCGATAGGGTTGGAGGGATAGGAATAAACCAGCCGGTCTCGAACGCCGTTGAGCATCGCTGAACTCAACCTCAAGTCTAGCCTGCCAGCTTCGTAAATGCAAGTGGGGCGGTCGATAAATAATCTTAATGGCAGCAACTGGCTATCCGCTTCACCCAGGTGGGGCAGACGATCGGTTTCCGTCGTCTGCCAACTCCGAGACGCTTCTCGCGGTTGGCAGACCACAAAAGACGATGGTCTGCCCTTACAAACAGCACGACCACCCCGGCGGCGCGGCGCGCGTCTTCGCTTCCTTGGCCAGCAGAAAAAAGTGGTTCCCCCCCGCTTCCACCAGTCGATGAGTCTCCCCCGCCGCCGCTTCCACCGCCGCGCGGTACTGCTGGGGAAGCAGGAAGTCGCTCCCGGGATGCGCGCCGATCGTCCGCGCCAGTTCCCCCGGCGACGCCGCCAGAATCAGCGTCCCGATAGGCTCGCCGGAATCGAGTCCCCACTCCCGCAGGCGCTGGCGGAACACCGGTTCCCATTGCTCGAGGCCATCGAATTGCGCGGCCGTGAGAATGATCCCCATGTCGCCGAAGTTCATGCCATACTGCCCGCCGGCCAAGCTGGCGCCCACCAGGCAGTAACGCAATTTCGCCAGGGGCAGCGTGGAGGCATAGAGGTCGTCGTCCATACCCACCAGAATCAGCTCATTGCCGCGCGCGCGCTGGCAATACTCGGAGAGCAGCGGCGCATCCGCCTGCACCGTGCCGCGATGGAAGGAAAGTCCCCAAGGCGCGGACGGAGTGGCGGCCTTGATCGCAAACGCGGCGCCCAGCACCGCCAGCATCCACGGCGCCCTTCGCTTCGAAAAAAGCGGCCCATGCGCCGTGGCCAGAATCGCCAGTGCCGGCGCCATGGGCAGCAGGTACGCGATGTTGCGATACTGCCAGCCAAAGACGGCCGCCGCCAGCGTCGCCAGCCAGCACAGCAACAGAACCGGCGCCGCGGACCACTTTCGCACTTGCCCGATGAACCGGGGCAGGGCGGTCAAAGCCACCGCCGCTAGCACCGGGTCGACCAGCGCCATGCGCATCAAATAGAAGAGCGCCTGGTTCTCCTGCGAGGTCTGAGGCGGCGCGCCGGCGCCGAAACCCAGGATCTCGACTCCAATATGTTCCGCCCGGAACCATCGTCCGTGGACCCACAGTTGATACGCGAACCACGGCGCCGCCAGCGCCAGTGCCAGCCCCGCCACCAGGCAGGCGCGGGAAAAACTCGGCCGCTGGCGCCGGGGTCCAGCCAGCCAGTAGAGCGCCAGCACACCGAGCGGCAGCACCCCGGCCACACTCTTGGTCAGGATGGCGGCAGCCACCGACCCCGCGAAGCCCCAAAGCGCCGCCTTGGATTCCAACCAGGGGTCGGAGAAGAGACAGAACATGGCCGCGGTGTAGAAAGCCGCCAGCAACCCGTCGGTCATCGACATCCCCGCCAGGACGTGCCACAGGTGATTGGAAACCAGCAGCACCGCGGCACACGCGCCGGCCTGCCAGGAGCGCACTTCCGCCGCCCACAGAAACACCAGCCCCACCGACAGGCTGGCCAGCAGCGCGACCGGCAGCCGCAGGGCCAGCCGCGAGACCCCCAGAACGCGCACCGAAAGCCCGGACACCCACATCAGCAGCGGCGGCTTATATAACCCGTAGCGGCCCATGAAAATGGGGGTGAGCCACCCGCCCTGGCGCGCCGCGCGTATGGCGCTGTGCGCGTACAGGGCTTCGTCCTGCGCTGTGACTTTCGAAATGGGATCGACGTAGTCGCCGGCCAGTCCCACGCGGGCCGAGCGGACCAGCAGGCAGGCCAGCGCAAGCAGGGCAACGGCACCGAAGGCCCGTCGCATATACTTCACGACGATAACACGGTAGCGCCGGCGGTCTTGCCGCCGGTGTGTTCGGCGTTACTGATGCTGGATATGCACGGTCTCGGAACTATAGGCCGTCGGCAATTGCACCCGCACACCGTTTTGCATCAACTGCGAACCGGTCTGTAAATAGACGGATGGATCGTTCGCAAACCACACCATGTACTGCCGATCGGAACCCAGACCCTGAGGATAGAAAGTGTAACTGGGGCCATCGGAATTCGCGCGAGTGATGACCGCGAGGGCGTTGTCGGTGGACGGATTGTAGCTCTGAATGGCGTCCGTCCCATTGGCCGCCGGAGGGACGATGTGGTATACCTTGCCCGCCGCGATGTCGGCGCGCTGGCTCTTATAAACGCCGATCTGCTGGGTCAGAAACACCAACTGGTCCGGCGTGAGGTCCGCCAGCCTGTTCATGAGCACCCAATTGCCGCCGAACATGTAGCTGCCGGTGGCGTACGAATCCAGACCGTCCGAGCCGGGCATGTAGCGCTCGGCGAAGCGCGGGGAGAATGGGTACGTCGCGCCGTAAACCGCTTGGCGGGATTCCAGCGAACCCGATGCGTCGTTGGTGATGGAGGTGACATAGCTCTTCACCATGTTGAACGTCATCATGTTGCCGCCGTTCTCGCAGTTCTCCCAGTACACGTTCGGCCGCGCCGCCTGGATGGCTCCCACCACCGCGTTCAAACCATCCACCGCGTTGGCGTAGTTGCTGTCGTTGGGGTCGTGCGTGTGGGTGGTCTTGGTGCACTGCTTCACCATGTTCTGCCCGTCCTGAAGAATCCAGTCGACATGGTATTCGTCGATGATGCGGATGCCTTCCTGGATGAGCCAGTCGCGCGTGGGCTGATTGGAGAGACACAAGGAGCTGGCGCCGAAATAGTCGTCGCTTTCCGTGGACGTCCAATCCGGGTTGGCTTGGAGCGCGGGGCTCGCGGGGTCCGCTTCGGTCAATGCGAAATGCAAACCGAACTTCATGCCCAGCGAGTGCACGTAATCCGAAAATGCGGGGAGGCCGTCCGGGAACTTGGTCCGATCCGAGTGCCAGTCGCCGATGCCGCGCGCCCAACCCAGATCCACTATAAACAACTCCACGCCAGCGGCTGCGGCAATGTCCGCGTTGCGCATCAAGGTCTGTTCGTCGATCTGGTCTCCGTATGCCCAAGAGTCCCAGGAGACGTAGGGGAAGGTCTTGGGGTCCGGCGCGGGCTTTGCCAGCACCGCCTCCGAAAAGCGCTGCGTGCGGTAACCCGCTTCGTCCCAGTCGCCGTGGAACAGACCCAGGAAAGCATACGGCGTCTGGAAATCGCCGATCGGCGGCACCGGATGGTTCAAATCGAGCACCGAGGAGGAGAACTGGACATACCCTGGAGAACTCAACTGGCGGACTGTGGTTTCGACGCGGCCGTCGAATTCCCATCCCGCGAACAAGCCCCGCAAATTCGCGTCGCGGAGCGCCAGCCATCCGCACTGCTGCCCGTTGGCGCCCGAGTAAACCTCGACCGCAGTCCCACTCGGGTCCAACACCGTTTGCAGAGGCTCGAAGTCTTCCGGCTGGGAGTCTTCCGACCACTGGTTCACGCGAAACGCCGTGTAGCTTTGGCCGAAGTCGCCAAAAGTCCAGGGCAGCATGTTGATCCAACTTACGTAAACCTGGGACGAAGTCAGATTCCGGTAGCGCAGGCTGTAGCGCAACACCGGTTGGTTGTCATAGACCTCGAGAATGACGGTGATCTGGGCTACGCTGTTCAGATCCTGAAGCACGATATACTGCCGCACACCCGAAGGATTAGCGGTCTGGGTGTACTGGTCCAGCAGGAGGAACGGCCGCTGGGCATCGAACACGTCCGTGCCCACTTGCAACCGCACCGGCGAGGTTGGCCGGCTCGGCGAAGCGGTCCATTGGTCTCCGCTCTGCAAATCGGAGATCTGTTGCGTCAGAAAATACCCGTCGGGACTAAGCTGGAAAACCGCGCGTATCCAGCCGTTGCTGAGCGTCCAACTGTTCTGCGAGGCGTCGAAAATCGATTGTGCCCCAAAACCGAGGGGCGCCACTACTGTCATCCACAACAAGATGACGAGATTTCGCATAATGTCTGCTCACTAGCCTTATCGGTTTAAACACTTCGACGTGCGAAATGTTGGATACAATTACATTATTTTTTCGTAAGTTTTTGTAACAGGGAATCACCTTGACTGCGGGAATCGTTCGATTACCGTCTCACTTGGCGATATCTCGGTGATTTACCTTAGCCTTGAACCCGGCCTGCGCCAGGTAATTGCGGATTTGCTCAGCCATCATTACCGAGCGGTGCTGCCCTCCCGTGCACCCGAATGCAATCGTGAGATAGCTCTTCCCCTCCTGAATATAATGCGGCAATAAGTAAATCAATAGATCTGAAATACGTTGGACAAATTCCACGGTCTGAGGAAAAGATTGGATGTAACGGGCCACACTCGGATTCCGGCCGGTCAGGTTCTTGAACCGCGGTATGTAGTTTGGATTTGGCAGAAATCGAACGTCGAACACCAGGTCGCTGTCGGGAGGCACTCCGTTACGATACCCAAAGCTGGTGACGTAGATCATGATCCTGGACTGGTCGCGCTGGCTCCCGAACCGCTCCCCGATGAACTCCCGAAGTTCGTGCACCGTGAACTTCGAAGTGTTGATGGTGAGATCCGCCATGGCGCGGATGGGGGCAAGCTGGGCCCGCTCCGAAAGGATGCTCCTGGTGATCGACTTGTTGGTGCCGAGCGGGTGAGGACGCCGGGTTTCGCTGAACCTGCGGACGATCGCCTCGTTGTCGGCCTCCAGAAAAATCAGCTTGGCGTTCACCGACTTGCGAATGCTGGAGAACACTTTGGGAAACCGTTTGAGTCCCTCCCCCTCGCGAACGTCAACCACCAGGGCGGCTGCATGGATGCTCGGGTTGTCGTGCGTCAGTTCCGCGAACTTGGGAATCAGATCGACCGGCAGATTATCGACGGAGTAGAAACCCAGATCCTCGAGGGCCTTGAGCACCGATCCTTTGCCCGATCCGCTCAGGCCGGTAATGACCACCAGGTCCGGCTTGCGGGACGCCGCGTCGGTGCGCACGGTGGCGGAAGACGTTTTGCGCGCCATCTCCGGCTGTTACGCCTCGACCAGGTCGAAGTGCCCGTCGCGCCTGCGGACCAGCACGGAGACGCGGTCGGTTTCGGCATCCCGGTAAACCAGGTAGTCGCGATCCTTTTCCATCTCCATCACCGCCTCATCCAGCGTCATCGGCTTACGCTTTTGGTGGTGGTTGACGTGGTAGATCAGACGTTCTGGCTCGGTTTCGGTGTCCGCTTCCGTAGCGGGTTCGGCCTCCACCTCCGGACTGGCCTTGTGCGGCGTGCGCTTGGTGTCGCGCCACTTGGTCCGCGCCTTGACGGCCTGCTTTTCCAGTTTTTCGACCGCCGAATGGACGGCCGTGAACAGATCGCTGCTGGACCCGAATCCCACAAGTTGGTGGTTGAAGTAGTTGATAGTGGCTTCGGCGCTGTGCACCCGGCGCTCGAGCGATAGAATCACGTGGGCTTCGCACTCCCGCCGGCCGTCCAGCATCTTGCCGATCTTCTTAAAATGGGCCTCGAGATTCTTTGCCTGAGCCGGCGCCAACTCCACCTGTCTGCCTGTGTACGTGATCTTCATGGCTTCCTCCTCAGTTCCGGACGCGCCGCTGGTGGGTGGACGGGATCTTCATATCCTCGCGGTATTTGGCCACCGTGCGCCGTGTGACGTTAATCCCCTGGCCCTGCAGCATGGCGGTGATCTGCTCGTCCGTGAGAGGCTTGCTGCGGTCCTCTTCCGCGATCATCTTCTTCACCATCCGCTTCAACAGCAGCAGCGGGGTGGAACCGCCCAATGGGCCCTGCACGGCCTCCGAAAAGAAATAGCGCAGTTCGAACACCCCCTGCGCCGTATGGACGTATTTGCCGGCGACGGCGCGGCTGACGGTGGAGGGATGCACTCCCACCTCCTCCGCCACCTCTTTAATCATCATCGGCTTGAGGTGGTCCAGGCCGTAAGACAGAAACTCCGTCTGGCGGCGCACGATGGCCTGGCAAACTCTCAGGATGGTCTGCTTGCGCTGCTCGATGTTCTTCATGAGCTGAATGGCGGAGGTGTAACGCTCGCGCACGTAGTCCCGAACCTCTTTGGTGGCGCCATTCTCCCGATCGAGCATTTTGCGGTACTGCGGATTGAGCCGGAGTTGCGGCACGTCCTCGTCGTTCATCTGGATGATGTAATCGTCGCCATCCTTGATGAAGGAGACGTCCGGTTCCACCACCCGCGCCCCCGAGCCGGAATAGCGCAAGCCCGGCCGCGGATTGAGGTGATGGATCATGTGGACCGCCACTTCGACATGCTCCATGGGACGCCCCAACAATCTGGCGATGTCCTTGTACTGCCGCATCTCCAGCAACCGCATATGCCCGGACACGATCTGCCACGCCACGCCGCCCCGCCCATTGACGCTCTCGATCTGCAACAGCAGGCATTCCTGCAAGCTGCGTGCGCCCACACCCGCCGGATCGAGAGCCTGCACCACCTTCAGAGCCTCGTCCACGTCCTCCTGGCGGTGCTCTCCAACCGATGCGATCTCCTCCAGGGAAGCGGTAAGGTAGCCATCCTCGTCCAGGTTGCCAATGATGGACTCGGCGGCATTGCGGACCTCGTCCGAAATCAAGCTGACGCTCAATTGCGAGCGCAAGTGGTCGCCCAGCGTAAGGGGCGCGGAAAGGAAGGTTTCGAACGAAGGCTTCTCCACCGATTCCGAGGCGGGGCTCTTGTAGCCCGGATCCAGGTAGTCGTCGAAAAACGTGCCGAAATCGATTTCGTCGAACGGGTCTGTGGCCACGGGCGTTTCCGGCTCGGCGGCCGCGGCCCCCGGCTCCGGCTCCGCCACTGACGCCGCGGTCTCTTCGGCATCCGGAAACAGGTTGCCGTTGATGGCCACGTCGCCCACCGAGCCGTCGAGCGAATTGGCGTCGTTCAATACCGCCGCTTCCAGAATCTGCTTGTCGGCGGGGTCGGTGACGGTCTCCGCCTCGGCCTCCAGCAGCGGCATCAACTCCTCCGGGGTGACCTCTTCACCGGCCTCTTCGGTGGCTTCCTCCAAAACCGGATTTTTGACGATCTCCTGGGTGATCATCTCCTTCAACTCCAGCCGGTTGAGCTGAAGAACGGTGACCATCTGCACCAGGCCGGGAGTCAGAATTTGCTTCTGCGCGACCTTGAGTTGCAATCTTGGCGACAGTAAGCTCATCTGTACCCTATGATATCACTCCAATAATGCATCCCAAGTAGCGCCGGCGCTACACATACACCCGCCGCACGCGCGCACTGATGCTGCACAGAATGTTGTAGGAGATGGTGCCCGCCGCTTTGGCGATCTGCTGCGCGTCCAGGCGGGTGTCGCCTTCCTCTCCCAGCAGGGTCGCTTCATCGCCCGCGGCGAGGGCCGTGGTGTGGCTGAGGTCGATGGTGGTCAGGTCCATCGAAATGGTGCCCAGGATGGAGGTCAGCCGGCCGTCGGCGATGACCTTGCCGCGATTCGAAAGCCGGTGAAACACCCCGTCGGCATAGCCCGCGCCCAGAATGCCGATGCGCATCGGGCGGGCTGCGCGGAACGTTCCGCCATAGCCGATCAGCGCCCCTTCGGGCACCTCCTTCACCGCCAGCAGCTTGGCCTTCCAGGTGAGCGCGGGCTTCACCTCCAGGAGCTGGCGGGGCGCTTCGCCGCGTGCCGGAGACACATAGCCGTACAGCGCGTGGCCGGCGCGCACCATGTTGTGCCAGCCTTCCACGCGCCCATACCCCACGGCGTTGGTGCTCGATGTGTGCAGGTACGCCGCGTTCACGCCCGCCTCGCGCAACCGGGCGCAAATGGCGTGAAAATATGCAAGCTGGTCGCCGGTCTGGCTGGTGGTGTAATCGGCGGCCGACGCGAAGTGGGTCATCAGCCCCTCCAGCCGTGCGTAGCGGTTTTCCTTAAGAGCGGCGAGGATTTCAGCCGCCCCGGCGCGCGTGCCCAACCGGTGCATGCCGGAATCGATCTTCAAATGATAGGGAATCGCCTTCCCGGAAGCGCGCCCGAGTTGCTCCAGCAGGCCTATCTGGTCGAGCGAATGAACCACGGGCGTGAGATGGTGCTTCACCAGCGCTTCGCCCTCATAGGGCAGAAAGCCGCCCATCAACAGGATGCGCGCTTGCCGGATGCCTTCTCTGCGCAGCCCGGCGCCTTCCTCGACCGAGCTGACCGCCAGCCATTTTGCGCCTTCGGCAGCCAGCACGCGCGCGACCTCCACCGCGCCGTGGCCGTAGGCGTCCGCCTTCACCACCCCCGCGACCTCCACATCGGGGCCCACCACCGAGCGGACGTTGCGGTAGTTGAGAGCGATCTGTTCGCGCGAGACAACGACGTAGGAGCGGTAAGGAGCGGTCACTGCTTCTATTTTAGACTCAGCTCGCGCAGCAGCTTCTCGTAAGCGTCCGTCACCGCTTCCCAGGAATACCGCTCGCGCACGCGATCCATGGCGCGCTGCCCCAGCGCCGCGCGGTCCCCTTCGCTCATCTCCAGCACCATGCGCAGCTTCGCCGCCAGCTCGTCCGGCTCGAACGGAATCCCCGCGCCGCCCGCCACTTCGGCGTTTTCCGGCGTGTTGCGGTAGAGCACCAGCGCGCCGCGTCCCATGGCTTCGATCAGCGCCGGATGCGTGCCGCCCACCTCGGTGGCGTGAATATACGCGAAGCAGTGCGAGCCCAGTTGGTGGTAGCCCTCGCCGTAGATGGCGCCAGGGATGGCGATGCGCGGGTCCCGGGTATCCCGCACGCGGCGGATGTAATCGTGCGCGTAGGGAGCGTCGCCCACCAGCGCCAGCTTCAGCGATGTCGCCACTTGCTCGAACGCCTGGCGCACTTCGAGCGGATGGTTCTCCGGTTCCATGCGGCTCACGAAAAGGAAATACCGGCCCGGCTCAAGTCCCAGTTTCGCCAGCGTCTCGCAACCTTCCACCCGGCCCACCTCCGCGCCGTATGGAATGAAGACGGTCGATTTGCCATAGCGCCGGCGGTAGTAGTCCTCGATGGCCAGCGCATCGGTGACCACCACCGTGGGGCAGAACGTGGCCAGCCATTCGGAAACCAGGTACCAGCCCTTGGCCAGGCGGTTCCACTTCCTGCGTCTGCGCTCGATGCCGTCCACATTCAGCGCCACCGGCATGCCCAGAATTCGCGGGAAGGCTGTGAAGATGGCATTGGCGCCGTTGCAGTAGAGCGCCACGTCCGGCCGATGCCCCAGCAGGTGAAGCGTCGATAGGAAGGCATGGGCCAGAGTGTCGAGGTACTTGCGGCGGATGGTGGGGAGATATTGAAGCCGCACGCCGCGATAACGCGGCTGGGGGTAGGGCGTCCGGCAATAGACGGTCACCTCATGTCCGCGCGCCGCCAGGCGGGCCGAAAGTTCTTCGGCGAAAGTCTCGAATCCGCCGTAGTTGGCTGGTATGCCGCGCGTGCCGAGGAGAGCGATGCGCATCGGCGGGCCGGGCATGCCCTGCCCCTACGTCTTCGCCGTGGCGGAGCGCGAAAGCACGCGAACCATCTTCTTGGGCGCCTTCTTGGTCACCGGCGCGTATTGGAACCAGCTCGCCATGTACTCGTCGTCCACCCGCCGGCGGACCTGGATCTGTCTCCGCTTGGCGAGCACCCGTTTCAGGTTCTTCCCCAGATACCAGAAGGCCTTCAACGAAGTGTGCTCCCACAACATGCAGCACATGACCACCATCACGTCGCGCGCCGTAATGGAGAACCAGTTGCGCCAGTAGAGGTTCCCGGAGATGTTCTTGATGCGCATCAGGAAGCGGTTCTTCACCGAGTGCATGTTGATCTCCGGAGGCAGCGCCCGCCGGTTGCCCGGCAGGACCTTGCGCACATGGTAGCCGCGGGCGTGCGGAGCGTACAGGCATTTCCAGCCCATCAACTGCGCGCGCCAGGCGACATCGGCGTCTTCGCGATAGACGAAGAAATCGGAATCGAAGAATTCTCCGTCGAGCGAAATCTCCGCGATCATGGTGCGGCGGTACAGGGCGGCCGCGGCGGTGGCCCCGAAAACGTACTCGTGCAGCAGGTAGTGGCCGTTATCGACTTCCTGGCTGCCGCGGTCCAGGTGCCGCAGCATGGGATTGAAGTAGATGCCCGTGGAATCCACTACCGGCCTCTCGGGAATCTCGAAATGCGAGGTCATGGTCAGCAGTTTCCCGCAGACCGACCCGATCCGGGAATCCGACTGGCCGGCATCCACCAACGACTGAATGAAGTTGGGCAGCAACAGAACGTCGGGATTCAGCGTGAGCACCCAGTCCCCGCTCGAAAGCTTGATGGCCTGGTTCTGCGCCGCCGCAAAACCGATGTTCTCCTCGTTGTAGTACACCTGGCACCGGCCCTCGAACTGTTCCAGAATGTCGATGGTGCCGTCGGTGGAGGCGTTATCGACAACGATGACTTCCTTGAGCGGGTACCTTTGGGATAGCACCGATTCAAGGCAGCGCTTGATGAATCGGCCGCTGTCGTACGTAACTATCGTGACGGAGACGAAGTCGTTTTGCGCCATGAACCAGAACCAGAACCCGAGAGGCCGATCTTTTCTTTCACCGTTGTACCCTAGAGATTGGGGCCGCACCAAACAACAAGCAGCTACCGGCCACTCGCACGACTTTCCCGTACGCTGCCAAAGGCTTCAGTCTCCGATCGAGGATCGATTCCGCGATGCTCCGCGGGAAGGAGCCCATCACAACCGCCAGACACACCGCCCGAAAGGCCCACGGACGGAAATGCCTGGCTGAATACCTAAGTAAACCACAATACCAGTAAACGCGGCGCATCTCCAGTGTCAGACGCCGGATGGAATGCGCCCCCGTATGTTTCGCCACAGCCTCGGGGACGTAGTACAGGTAATACCCTCGATCGGCCACCCGCCGGCAAAAATCCACGTCCTCGAACCAGAGCGGGAAAAAGCCTTCGTCGAATCCGCCCAGTTCTTGCCATACCGCCCGGCGGACCATGAAGAACGCCCCCGCCGGTTGCTCCACCGCCAAACGCCTGGAGTAATCCAGCGCCAAACCGCGATATCGCCGGTTGACCGGATTGTTCGGCCAGATCCGATTAAGCAATACGGCTTCCAAAATCAAAGTGGCCGGGGTGGGCAGTTGGCGCACCATGAAACCGATCTGCGGATGTCCGACGGCATCCAAGAGGCGTCCGCCGGCGCCCGCGGAGCCGGGAAGGTCGCAGGCCTTCCGTAGCGGTTCCAGGCCGCTCTCGAGCACGGCATCCGGGTTCAAAAGCAGCACATAAGGCGAATCCAACGCTGCAAACCCTTGATTTACCGCCGCTGCGAAGCCCTGGTTGGCCGAGTTGGCGATCAGCCGGACGCCGCGGCGGGCCACCTCCGCGATGGTCCGGTCATGGGAACCGTTGTCGACCACCACCAGGTCGGCGCCGGTGAGCAGCGCGGCGTCCAGCGAGGCGCCGATTTCGGCCTCCGAATTATAAGTGACGATGATGATGCCGATTTCCGCCATGTGTCACTTTGCCCCGCCACGGGTCAAAAGAAAGTACACCTTCCAGTACGTGTCGAAGCCACTGTACGCCTGCCCGCTGCGAATCAGGTCTTCATTCGTACTTAGTACGGTCTCTAACACCTTTTCGTCGATCGTCTGGCCGCGCGCAGCGAAGAAACTACGAAGCCCCTGCCATTCTCCGCGCAGCCACGCGAAGCCGGCGCCGTGCCGAAAGGCGACCGCGCCCCACAGGAGTTGCGCCACAAGGATCGGCCAGAGCCAGCCAACCAGAAGCCGCCGGGGATAATGGCGGGCCAGCAGCAAAAGTTGGTTGCGCGCTATGCGTCTTACGGTTTCGGGGTGCCACCGGCCCAGCGTCGCGCTTCCCCGATGCCATGCGAGAGCCTCGGGGACGTACTGGCCGGCGAGTCCCTTCGCGGCGCAACGCAGGCCGAAATCCACATCTTCCAGGTACGATTCGAAGCTTTCTTCCAGCAGCCCCACTCGTTGGAACAGTTTCGCGCGAAACAGGGCCGCGGTCCACGGCGCGGACCAGATGGGACGGGCGAGGGAAAACTCGGGACCATCGGCGCGGCCGTTGCCGACGCGCCAGCCGGTGCCGCCGCGGCTGAGAACGTCGAAGGTGGCATCGATGCGGCGGTCCGGTCCCTCGGCCAGAATCTTGCCGGTGGCGAACCAGTTGGTGGCGCCGGCGGTCTTTGCCGCCGGTGATTGTCCGGGCTCGAAAACACCGGCGGCAAGACCGCCGGCGCTACACGCCGCTCGCAGCCTGGCGAAATAATCGGGCGCCAGTTCGACGTCGTTGTTGAGCACCGCAATCCATTCGCCGCGGCTCTCGCGGATGCCTCGGTTCACGGCGGCGGCGAAACCGGCGTTGTGGCCCATCGCAATCACGCGCGCTCCATGTGCGCGGGCCAATTCCGGCGCGCCATCGGTCGAACCGTTGTCGACCACCAGCAACTCCGCGGCGGCCTCGGTCTGGGCCTCCACGCTGGCCAGCAACCGCTCGAGAAGCTCGCGGCCGTTCCACACCGGCACAATGGCGGTAATGCTCATCGGAAGAAGCGTTTCTTCAGCAGAAAAGCGAGGTTGTGAAAACCATCGCGCCAGGGGTTCAGTTTGGTCTCGCCCACGCGCGACGAATACTGGATCGAGATCTCGCCAAAGCGGATCCGCGGGTGGCGCAGGGCTTCGATCTTGATCTCCTCGGAGAAGGCCATGCCGTCGGATTCCAGTTTCATGTCCGCCAGAATCGCGCGGCGAAACACCCACATTCCGGATTGCGAATCCCGCACCCAGCGCAAGAACAGCATCGACATGGCGAGCGATTGCACCAGGTTCCCGAACTTGTGTTTGAAACTCATGGCGCGCCGGTCGCGCACGGGGAAGCGCGAGGCGTTCAGGAAATCGACCTCCAGGTGCAGAAAGGCCTCCAGCAGATAGGAGAGCGCGTCGACGGGATAGCTGTGGTCGCCGTCGAGCGTGACGATGAGGTCGCTGGCGGCGGCGGCGAACCCGCGCTTGTAACTGCGGCCGTAGCCGCGGACGTCCTCGCGAATCACCTTGGCGCCCAGAGAGGCGGCGACTTCGGAGGTGCGGTCGGTCGAGTTGTTATCGACCACGATGATCTCGTCGACGAAGTCCGGCATGGCGCGGAGGATCTTCTCGACCCCCTGTTCCTCGTTCAGGCAGGGAATAATAACGGCGATGGATTGGCCTTTATACATGGGGATCGGACCCTCTGCCGCGTTCTTTCCTCGTAGCGCCGGCGATCTTGTCGCCGGTGGGGTTTCCCCACGTGGCGCACACCGGCGACAAGGGGGTGCCCCCTGGGCCCGGCGCTACCACTCGTCTTTTTCGGCTTCCCCCGCGTCTGGATATCATGGAAGTAATGAAGCGGCTTCTGCTCCTCCTATCTTGTTCCGCCGCGTTGATCGGCGGCGCGGAACTTTCGGACGTACATACGGTGTACGTGCTATCGATGTCCAAAGGTCTCGACCAGTACCTGGCGAACCGGCTCACCAACGACCACTTGTTCCAGGTGGTGACGGACCCCAAGCGGGCCGATGCCTTCCTCACGGACCGCGTCGGAGAAAGTCTGCAATCGAAACTCGAGGAGATCTTCCCCCCGCCCCCGCCCGCGAAGGCGGTTCCGGAGGAGAAGCCTGCGTCCGCGGAGGAGAAGAAAGCGTCGAAAGCGGATAAAGACAAGGAGGCCCCCGTCAATCCCATGCTCGCCGAGACGGTGAACAAGTTGGCCGCCCCTGGGGCGAACAACTCGTTCGGCCGCGGCAAAGGTACGGTGTTCCTGGTGGACGCCAAGTCGCGCCAGGTGGTCTGGTCGGTATACGAGCTCCCAAAAGATTCGAGCGCCAAAGAATTGGATCGCACAGCCTCCGACATTGTAAGCCGCCTCAAGCGGGACCTGAAAGGGAAGTAGATCGTTTCTCCCTCACCAGTTCCCGGTAGCTGTCCACCAGCTTGCCAGTGATGGCCGCCATGTTCCAGTTGGCCTCCACTTCGGCCCGTGCGCGGGCCGCCATTTCGGCCGCAGTCTCAGGATTCTCGAACAGCGCCAGCACCCGCTCCGCGAAAGCCGCCGGTTGGTCCGCCAGCGCGCAGACCTGGCCGTCCACGCGCGCTAATCCTTCCGCCCCCAACATGGTGGAAACCACCGGAATACCCGCCGCGAACGCCTCCAGCAGCTTCACCCGCACGCCGGAGCCGCTCAGAATGGGGCAGACGAATACGGCGTACCGCGCCAACGGCTCGCGCACGTCCTCCACATACCCCAGCATTTCGAGAGACGCCGAGCAATCGGCGTAGGCGTGGGCCGGTGGAGGGTCGGACCCGGCCACCACCAGCCTGGCCGCTGGCTGGCCCGCCAGCACGATCGGCAGCACCCGGCGCACGAACCAGTCCAGCGCAACCCGGTTCGGTTCGTGCCGGAAGCCTCCCAGAAACAGCATGCTCAGTGGTTCGCGCCCGCCGGAACGGAACTGGTAGCGCGAGACGTCGATGCCGGCGCGCAGACCGCACCGCAGCTTGGTCGCAAGCTTGGGAAGAAAGGAAAGCAGGTAGTCGCGGTTGGCCGGCGTGCAGACCTGCACCTGGTCGCACGAAGGCAGCGCGCGCAGCTCAAAGCGCAGCGCGCGGAGATACTCGATGCGCGCCTTCGCCTCGCCCACCGGGCTGGTTATGTGGCCCAGGGCGCGGGCGATCGATTGAAAATGCACATCGTGCTCGAACAGCGCGCTGGCAATGCGGCGATACGTTCCGCGATACTGCGCCATGGGCGTGTATTCGAGCTGCAGCACATCGATCCGCTGGCGATAGAGCTGGCGGTGGATGAGCCAGTCCAGATCGCCGTTGGCAAATTCACGGACAGCGTGCGGCTCCAGGGACCCTATGCCCTTGGGCCTTCCGCCCCGATGGACAATCCACTCGGCGGAGGCGCAGAACTGGCGCAGCTCCAGGTTGGCTTGCTCCTGCCAGGCGTAGTCGAGCAACTCCACCACGTGCACTTCCGCCAGTTTGGCCATCTCGCGCAGGGTCTGGTACATGAACACACCACCGCCATGAACCGGGGGACAGATCGGGTACGGAGATACGAAGAGCACGCGCAACTGCTCGGGAGCGGCGGGCATAGGCTCGAAACGGTCGCGGAAATAGCCGCCCAGCGGGCGCAGGAAGGCTTCGCTGTCGCTCACCCTGGCCAGGCCGCGGGCGCGCCACCGCGAGCGCACGGCTTGCGGCAATTGCAGGAACGCGCGCCATAGCGCGTAGAAGTTCGGCCGGCCGGGAGCGTCGCCGAAGACCACGCTGAGAAGCGCGCCCGTCCAGGCGAAAAAGAAATGCGCTGTCAGCCGCGGCCACTCGTGAATGTTCTTCCAGCAGAACAGCACGTAGTTCTTCTTCAGAACGGCCTGGATCCGTTCCTCGCCGAAGACTTTGCCGATGGTGCCCCGGTGCTGGTGGTAGACCGTGCTGCGAGGCTGGTACAACACCTTCCAGCCGCGCTTCCACGCCAGATAGCCGAGGTCCGTGTCTTCCAGATAGAACGGATGGAGCAGCGGATCGAAGCCGCCCAGTTCGAGAAATTTCCCACGGTCGTAGGCGCAGGACCCGCCGCCGCCGTAGAAGCAGGGGAAGAGATCGTCGATGGCCGGGTCGATGCGGTGCCGCACGCGCAGGCCGCCATCCTGCCACCAGCCCTGGGTCAGACCAGTCTCCTCGCGAAGTTTATTCGGGTCCGCGAAGAAAATCTGGCAGGCGACGGAGAAGACCTGGGGATCGCGGAAGCCTTCGAGCAGCGGAGCGAGAAAGCCCGGGTCCACGCGCATGTCGCTGTTGAGCAGCACCACGATGTCGTTCCGGGCGGCGCGAATACCCGCATTGGAACCACCGCCGAAACCCAGATTGCGCGGAAGCGCGAGGAGCGTGACCCGCGGGAACGCGGCCCGGACGAACTCCGCGCTGCCATCCGTGGAGCCGTTATCGACCACCACGATTTCGTTTTCGGGATTGCCGGCCAGGGCTTCGACCACCGAGGGGAGATATTGCTCCAGCAGATCCTTCCCGTTCCAGTTGGGGATTACAACGGAGGCGGAGCGGGGGCCGGGGGCCAGGGGCCGGGGGCCGGGGGAAGGTGCGCGCCTGCGGCGCGGAGGAATATCCGTCAGCACCAGCGCCACAAAGCCGATCGCCATCAGCAGCGGCGACAGCAGCAGCAGCGGCAACGCTCGGACCAGGCGTTTTAGCAAGAGCATGTCAAACGGGGCCTATACCCACCCTGCGGCCCAGCTTCACCCAACGGGAAGCGCGGAACAAGGCGACCTGCTCTTCGAGCTGTCGCGCCTCGTCCTGTAAACGGAGCGCCCACGCGGTGCGTTCCTCGAGTTCCTTTTCGGTGTGGTGCAGCGCCTCCACCGCGGTGCTCAGATCGGCCACCGCCACCGAGAGCCGTTCCGCCTGTTCGCGTGTCACGGCGGTCAGCCTGCTCTCGATGTCCCTGGCCCACCGCGTCCTGTCTTCCAGGTCCCGCTCCAGGCTGGCCACTTTGGCGGCGTAGCCTTCCGCCACCTTCCGCGCGTTCTCCTGCTCGCGCGCGAATTCCTCCTGCAACTCGACGATGCGCGCCCGCCGCTCCTCGATCTCGCGGTTGAGCCCCTCGGCCCATTGGTTGCTCCGCTCCAAATCGGCGGCGTAGCCTTCCGCCACCTTCCGCGCGTTCTCCTGCTCGTGTGCCAGTTCCTCCTGCAGCTCCACGACGCGCGCCCGCCGCTCCTCGATCTCGCGATTGAGCCCCTCGGCCCATTGGTTGCTCCGCTCCAAATCGGCGGCGTAGCCTTCGGCCACCTTCTGGGCCTTCTCCTGCTCGCGTGCGAATTCCTCCTGCAACTCGACGATGCGCGCCCCCCGCTCCCCAATCTCGCGGTTCAGCGCCTCGGCCCATTGGTTGCTGCGCTCCAGCTCCTCCTCCTGCTCGCGAAACCGCGTCGCGTAGCCTTCCGCCACCTTCCGTGCGCTCTCCTGCTCGCGCGCGAATTCCTCCTGCAGCTCGACGATGCGCGCCCGCCGCTCCTCCAGTTCCTGGTTCAGCGTATCGGCCCACTGGTTGCTGCGTTCCAGTTCGTCCTTTTGCTGGCGGGACAGGCGGTCGAATTCGGCGAGGTCCTGCTGGGCCTTGTCGAGCCATTCGTTCTTAGTGGTTACTTCCCGCTCGAGCAGCGCGATGTGGCGCTCCCGCTCGCGAAGCACGTTGGCGGCCCGCGGCACATAGACGTAAGTGGGGTTGCCGAGCTGGCGTTTGTGGGCGCAGACCGCCACGAAGAAGTGCGACTCGTCCGGCACGGGGTCGCCCGCGTCCACCCGCACTTCCACCGTGTTCCCGGCTTCGTACGGCTGAAACGTGACGCCTTCGACGTGATTCTCCAGGTACATGGAAACGTGCGGAAAGACGCCGCGCAGCTCGCTTTGGAACTCCTCGAAATCGAACTCGTGCACGTGGAACGGGTTGACCCCGGTGGGCCCGCGCGATTCGGTGTAGTAGAGCTTGTTGGGCGTCGAAATGATGAGCTGTCCGGCGGGCGCCAGCACGCGCCGCACTTCCGCCAGGAATTCGTGCCAGTTCTCGAGGTGCTCGATCACTTCGAAGGCCACCACCAGGTCGAAGCTGCCGCCGGGGTGTGGCAGGGCCTCGCAGGATGCCTGCTCGAACCGAAGGTTGGGGAGGGCATAACTGGCCCGCGCGAAATCGACGGCTTCCGCGGCGCGGTCCACCCCGACCACGGATTCGGCCGCCTGCGCCAGTTCCGCCGAGCCGTAACCCGCGCCGCAGCCCGCGTCCAGCACGCGTTTCCCCCGGGCCAGCCGCGCCGCGAAGGTGTAGCGCGCCACGTGTTCGTTCAGTAGATCGACGTCAACCTTCCCGGGGATGATGCGTTCGCCTGTGAACTCAGCCAATGTGTTTCTCCAGGAGCGGTTCCCTCTTCACGCGGGAGTTGACTTCCACGCGGCAGGGCAGATGAATGTAACCGTAAATCTGGGCCTCCGACCGGCCCATTTGCAGCACGATGGCGTTGTCGATCCAGTCGCACATCTGGTAGCCGAGCAGCGTGCCGTCGGCAATCGCCGGCGAAAAGGAGAACGACGCCGGATAAAGCTCCGGCAAGTCGAGATAGAAATCCACGGTGTAGATGTCGCCGGGTTGCATGGGCTCTAACTCGTGACCCTCGCGCGCGGTATTGGTACCTGAAAAGTCCATGCCCAACTGGTTGCGCAGCATGAACCCCACCATCGGCATGAGCACTTCTTCCTTGGCGCGCACGCTGATGCGCACCAGGATACTGGAAGACGGGTCGAGCATGTGGAGCGGCCGGCCCTGCTCGTCGAGCACCGCGATGCCCAGCACCTCGGCGCGGCCATCGCCGTAACGGTGGTCGATGTTCGGAATGGTCTCCACCACCTCCGGCGCGTGCACCGGCCCGGCGCTCTGGCACTTCACCTCGGTTCCAGCCTTGATATGAAGGTAGGTGGAGTCCTTCTCGACCATGGCGGCGAGGTACTTACCCACCACGCGGTCCGGGTCCCCGATCTCGACCACGCGGCCGCGCTCCAGCCAGAGAGCCCGGTCGCCGATGGCCTTGACGTCGCTCACCGCGTGGGAAACAAACAGGATGGTGATTCCGCGCGTGCGCATCTCGTGAACCTTGCGCATGCAGCGCTGCCGGAAATAGAGGTCGCCGACGGCCAGGGCCTCGTCCACCAGCAGGATTTCGGGGTCCACGTTGATGGCCACGGCGAAGGCCAGCCGCACCACCATGCCGCTCGAATACGTCTTCACCGGCTGGTCGATGAAGTCGCCGATCTCGGCGAAGGCCTCGATGCCCTTGTAGCGCTCGTCGATCTGTCGCGTGGTCAGGCCCAGGATGGAGCCGTTGAGGTAGACGTTGTCGCGTCCCGTGAATTCCGGGTTGAATCCCGCGCCCAATTCGAGCAGCGCCGAGACGCGCCCATCCACGGCGATGGTTCCCGAGCTGGGCTGGAGAATTCCGGCCACCATCTGGAGCAGCGTGCTCTTGCCCGAACCGTTCTCTCCGATGATGCAGAAGGTCTCGCCGCGGCGCACTTCGAAGCTGACATCGTGCAGCGCCCAGAAGTCCCGATGACGTTTGAAGCGGTTGAGGGACACCAATTCCCGGAGCCGGTCGCCCGGAGCGTCGTAGATCGCGTAGCTCTTGGAAACACCCTGAAACTCGACGGCGTTCACGGTTGCAGAAGGAAAGACCAGTGTAACGGAAAGCCTGCGTTGGGTGGGATGTGTGGGAAATAACAGAAAGGGCGGCCGCCGACACCTCCTGTCATCGCCATGCCTGCAAACCGCTAAGACAGCGGTGCATAAACCGCGGCGCCAAAGTCTCTAATCTTACGGCGCGTCAGAGTTTGCAGCCGGTCAGCCGAGGAAGCCGGAAGCCGCCCTTGTAGTGGACTGGTTCTATGCACTTCCTCCTTATCAGTGGCTCCCCCGTGAAGGGGATCGCGATTCACCCCCCAAAAAACAAGGGGTCTGGAGAACGGCATCAGACCGTCCCCAGTTACAATATGCGCCCGAAAGGGGAAGTTGTCAAGGGCTAGTCGCACGCATCCAAATCGCGAGGTTCGTATCGCGGACGGGAACCGAATCGACGAAGAGCGAAACAGAAACCGCTCCGCGGTTCGCGGGCATGCGAACATCCACTTGCCAGACGCCCGAAATCGATCCGGGCAACGCGATGGCGGAAACCATCGTGGCAGCCAGGCCGCCGCCGAATGTGATTGGCAGGTTCAAGGGAATGCCTGGACTCGGATTAACCGAACCGGTGACGAGCGGGGGCACAGTCACACCCAGGCCCGCAAGGAAGATCCTGACGACCGAGCCGGCGACGGCTGGATTCAAGCACGTGTTAGGGGAGCCATCGCTGTTGAAAGCCAGCGGGAAAGGCCCCGGTGGATACCCCAGGAGAACCAGGTCGCATTTCTCGATATCGGCGTAGGCCGGAGTAGTCAGGAATGCGACGGGATTCCGGGCGATCACGGGCAGGGTCCTGGAATCGGAGGTATTCGTTTGCTGTGTATTGAGCGTCAGGGTTGTCTGCGCTCCGCCGGCGATTTCATACGGCGCCTGAACGTTGATCTGCTGCGTTGAAACGTACAGCAAGGGGCCCGCGATTCCATTAAAGGTAACGGTGATGCCGCCAAGAGAACTGGGAAATGTCCCATAAGAAATGCCGCCCCAGAATGGCAAGTGCTCGCTAAAGATGGACAGCAACTCGCCGGGCGCAATCGAGGTCACGGGCTGCAAGTCGGCGGCATCTAAAATGCAAGTGATAGGAGCCGGTGGGGCCGCCGGGTCAAAACCGATGAGATCCGCTCCGGTCCACGCCAGCAGCATGCCCGTGGCCTGATCATAGGCCATCGCGTTGCCGGGTACCATCCGGGCGGCCGTAATGGTTAAGCCGTCCAGGCTAAGGCGCGTCTCGTAGGCTGACGGCAGGCACTGTACGGGGGCACCCTCCAGACCCGGAAAATCGGTGGATTGGGCTTGGCCCGATAAGTAGATTCCGGCGGCCGTGACTGCCGCGAATGCGATGGTGTCGGCCTGCGTTCCGCTCAAGAAGGTCGAATAGACCAGGCCCGTGCCGGTGGCATTCAATTTCGTTACGTACCCGCTGGCTGGGGGCGGGACATTACAACCGAACAGACAGGTGTTGTGCGGCGGGGGAGCGTTAGCCCATTTTCCGCACTTTTTGAGGGGGATGCGTATGCTATCAGTTGGTTAAGGGCCAGCTCGGCTAGTTTTTGTCACTACAATCGTCGACCGGATC
>Ga0209039_10000231_pt1 | contig 52474 bp, 49 predicted proteins | sample BogFormECP12_OM1_FD_188238 | JGI IMG/M metagenome (GOLD analysis project Ga0209039, IMG submission 188238) | Bog forest soil microbial communities from Calvert Island, British Columbia, Canada - ECP12_OM1 (SPAdes) (version 2) | ecosystem: Environmental > Aquatic > Freshwater > Wetlands > Bog ...
GAGGTCTCATGATGGTCCAAGGGCAGAAACAGATGATGGAGTGCATACCGGACATTTCTACTTTGCTAAGAGTAGGACATTTCTACTTTGCGTTGACATTTGCCCAAATTTTGCTTGAAATGCGGGAGCACCAATGGTAATCGTTAACTGTGTTAATTCAGTCGCAGTCTTGGGGAAGTGCACAAAAGACTCTTGCAGGGGCACCCACTATACTAACGAAGGCACGGAACTAACTCTGAATGAATGAATCAGACCTTAAACGTTTAGAAGAAGCAGCAAAACTGCTTGAGAATCCCAGGTGGATTGCAAAGATTACCAATATGGTTGGAATGCCGATTGATTGGGCAATAAGAAACCTTCCCAAAGGCGCAAGTTCAATGATAACAAAAGCAACACAAAAAGCTATAACAAAGGCTGTCGTAGTAGCAGTATCGACAATGGACCGAAAATATCGAGGTAAACCCTCTACGTGGGCACATAGGTTTGCAGTGGTTACCGCTGGCGGTGCAGGAGGCTTTTTCGGTTTGCCTGGTTTAGCTATTGAATTACCCATATCAACAGCAATCATGCTCAGATCAATAGCGGATATCGCAAGAAGTGAAGGCGAAAATATTGAAAATATTGACGCACAGCTTGCATGTGTCCAGGTATTTGCATTAGGGGGTTCTAAAAGAAGTGATGATGCACCGGAAACAGGCTATTACGCTGTACGCATAGCACTCGCTCGTGCGCTCACTGAAGCAGGCGAGTTCATTGCCGAGAGAGGATTCGTAGAAGAGGGCGCAACCGTCATAGTGCGTTTGATTGCCAGAATTGCTTCTAGATTTGGCGTGGTGGTTTCTGAGAAAGCGGCGGCAGAAACAGTTCCTATCGTCGGGGCGGCTGGTGGCGCTACAATCAACCTCCTTTTTATAAATCATTTTCAATCAATGGCACGTGGCCATTTTATAGTGAGAAGCCTTGAGCGCAAATGGGGCGAAGAAGTTGTAAAAAAGGAATATGAAAGGATTGCAAAAGAGATATAAAGGGAACACGCATCATCTTGTCGTTGACAGACTCAAGAATCATTGACTGGCTGCGAATTACGATACAACAGCAGGACGTCAGGCCAACAGCATGCCCTGCAACACAGCTCTGCAGGCTCAGACAGTCACTAGACCAACGAAACGATATCACTGCTTCCTGGAGGCTGGCCCTTCGAGCTAAACGGGTCTATTCATCACTTCGGTTGGAAATCGATAAACGCCTTTTCATGCACCAATATGTATAGCATTGATAATAGACCGTATAATGACTAATTTTTATTAACAGCTATTCGATAAAACTGTTTTTTTTGAGAGGTGTATATGGACCGTCGCGATGAAATAGCAAAGGTTGCTCACGACCTATTTGAAAAGGATGGCAGGCTACACGGAAAAGACTTTGATCACTGGATTGAAGCCGAGGCAATAGTAAAGGCGAAGTATGAAAAAGGGAATGAAAGCAAGCCTGGAAAAGAAGTGACCGCATCCAAACCGAAGAAGAAGGCTTCAACAAAAACGGTAACAAGAAAGGCAGTAGCCAAACCAAACGCAGCAAAAAAGATGGGAACAAAGGCAAAGACAAAAAAGATGGCATAGATGCCACGGGAGCCAAGCTCGAAGAATAACCCTTGGTGCATTTTGTAATAATTAAAAATTAATAATAACTATTTCACAGGAGGCAATTTTGAAAAAAATGAGTGAAGATGTGTTTAGGATAAACATAACGCCACCAAGCCATACTTCTCCCTCGGTTCAGATTTTTGTACATGAATATGGTATTAAAGAGCCTGATAGAATTGCAAGCCAAACAGTAGAGGCAACAAAGGATAAAAGTAAAGACGAAATAGCCAAAGAAATAGGCCTGGAGATTATTAAAAATTCTAAGGTGTTAAAAGCATGGTTTAAAGAAAATAAAAAATAGAATTACACTAAAATTGATAGAGGGAGGATGGGCTTATTATCGGCGCTTCTTCTCTCACTTTATTGCAACCACTCAAGCCACACAGGATAGCAGTGATGAGAAAGAAAAACGCTATCCTATGCATGGGTGCCCTCCTCGGGCTTTGATAGTCACTTTGCACATCAGCTTATGTGCCCTGTTGTAATTCAAGGCATCCTCTTATCCCTTGTCAATCCTACGTCCTTTCGGGTGGTACCGGCAATAAGTTACTGAGGTTCTGCCGTGAGCTATACCCGAAAGATATATCCGAAAGAGAGGGTCTCCATACCCCAAAGAGAGTTTACTCGATTACCGTGGTCAGGTTACAATAATAGGTAGGAATGCACCAAAGGGGGATACCATGAAAAAGACTGTTTTGATTGCCTTGCTTCTTCTCACTGGGATAGCACTGGCCTTCCCGCAACCAGGTTACTCATGGGGTCATCGTGGGTGGGGTGGTCACCGTGGTGGGTGGTACGGTCCGGGGGCGGTTATAGGGGCAGGTATAGGGGCAGCGGCAGCTGTTGTGGGCGCGGGTGCAGCGGTTGTTGGTGCTGTCGTCGGCGGCCCAGGGTATGGGTATAATAGTGGCCCAGGGTATGGGTATTATGGACCACCAGCTGCCTACGGCTACCCCCAGCCTGCCTACGGTTACCCCCCTCCGGTCTATGGGTATGGGTACCCTTATCACGGACCGCGGTACTATCCCGGCTACAGGTACCCTGGTTATTACGGTGGAAGGGGCCATTACGGACACCGCTGGTAGATCAGGACAAGCCTGTTCTCTCACCCGCGCCCGACCACAGTACATGCGGAAAGCGTAGCGCTTAATCCTCGCAAACATGAAACTCGATCTGACTATCTGATGGCCTATACGAACATTGCCGATCCCTAGTTAACAAACGATGATGCCCTACTTGACAAGTGTAGTAACTGATTTACGATTATGAGAGAGGCTGACCCGAAAAAACCAAACCCTCCGTGAGACGGGGGCGGAAAGCGCCGGGTGGCAGGCCGGGCGTATCATGCTTTTTTCTGAAACTGGAGTGAGCATCAGAAAAAAGCTTATACGTCAGTCTCTTTACGAGAATAGGGAAAAATCATCAGAAGTAAGTATCCTGCTATACCATACACGATAAGCGCGGCAAGGGTGGCAAAATCAACCACGAAACCTGACAATTTCCAGTCCGGAAGGATTTTGGCAAATGGCGCTACAAGCCGCGCCGTGGCACCATAAAGCCAGGCAACGAACGGCGTGCCTGCATTAACTACCAAAAACTTAAATATCAGTCTGAAAGTTAAAAGTAGTTCGATAATGCCCAAGACAATATTAATGAAAGCCCTGATAATTCTAAACATAAATTTGTTTCAATTCTGTCTTAAGTTAATATAACTCCTATGCTCCTTCGTATGCTATTGCTGAAAATGTTCTGTTACTACTATCTAACCATAGTCTTCCGTGTAGTCAAGGTCGAAAAAATAGTTTGTCAACGGCCAAACGCAAAAAACGCCTGAAATAAGCGTTTTCGTAATGAAAATAAACGATTAGTAACTGTTAACTTTCAGAATCGGCTCACGGTGAAGGTTAGGTAGGTGGAAGCAAAGTATGGACTGCTGCCTCTTACGATTCATTTTTGCATTTTGCCTTTCAATACGACATTACAAATTGGAAAGCCAGCCCATCTTTCGTGGTCATCGGGCACAGGTCTTACGCCACCAGAACAAACATTGGCCGGCAGAAAAAGTGTCGGGTTGCTCTTTAATGACTCCTCTCGTGCAGCTGGAGGCTGCCGTCATCGGCGGGAGGGTTATCATCAAACCAGCGACCGTGAAGGAACTGGGAGACGTGATACAGGAAGCCCTGGGGGGGATGGGAGAAAAGCAGGGGCAAGCCCTGAGACATACGGTGATTGCCCCCACGTTTAAGAACACGGGTGACAAAGGGAAAACCGCCGTCAAAAAACCTGCCAGAGATATTCTTCTAGCAGCATCTATTCTTCGAAGTGGTTACATTTCAGCATTGTCCAGGATGCATTAGTATCAGGTGCAGACTCACCTGCTTCTTCCTACTCAAATCGCGTGTCTTAACTTCGCCTCCGCCATGCCACAGTACATACATGCAAAGCCCCAGGAATAGAACAACTACCCCGCGACGCGGACCTCCGCTCCTTGACAATCCCAAGAAAGCAGATAAAATTAGGAAAGTTATTCTCCCTCGCCCTTCCCCATCAACGGGAGGAAGGGCGGGGAGTGAAAAATTTTACGAGTCAGGAAGAAGAATTCATTGAGAGCTTTGGTCACCGGAGGCACAGGATTTATCGGAAGCCATTTGATAGAAGCGCTTATTCGAAAAGGAGTGCAAGTCCGCTGTCTCCTTCGAAGGACCAGTGATGTGAAGTGGCTGAAAGGTCTCCCTATCGAATTCGTTCCTGGCGATTGTAGTGATAAGACTTCTTTAGGGGAGGCAGTAAGGGGTGTCGATTGGGTATTCCATTTGGCAGGTGTGACCAAGGCGATCAAAGAGGAAACCTATTTTGAAGTAAACGGCCTTGGAACAGAAAATATGATCCATGCTTGTCTCGAAAATAATCCTCGTCTTCAAAAATTCATCTATATTTCCAGCCAAGCAGCGGCAGGGCCAAGTAGAAATGGCATCAACAAAAAGGAGTCAGACCCCTGCGAACCGGTTTCCGTTTATGGCCGGAGCAAGCGCATGGGAGAGGAATCGGTTCTCGTCCATGCCCATGAACTTCCGGCTCTCATCCTTCGGCCTTCTGCTGTCTACGGGCCAAGAGATAAGGACATCTTTGCCTTATTCAAATGCCTCTCCAGAAGGATCAAACCCTGTCTCGCGGGTCAGTACCAACGCCTCAGCCTCTGTTATGTGCAGGATATCGTCCAGGGAATTCTGTTGGCCGTTGAGACTCAGGCAAAGAGTGGAGAAATCTTTTTCCTCTCTGATGGCAATGGCTACCGGATGGAGGAGATCGGTGATATTCTTGCACACGCAATGGGGATAACCGCTTTACGCATCCGTGTTCCCGGACGAATGGTAAAGGGTATCGCCGGTTTTTCGGAATATCTTTCTAAATTGTTTGGGAGGCCTTTCCTCCTTAACAAAGATAAAGCAGAAGAAATCGTCCAAAAAGAATGGGTGTGCGATATCACAAAACCCAAAACCCTCTTGGGCTTTAAACCAAGGGTTCTACTCCCGGAGGGGGCCAGATTAACCTTTGAATGGTACAAAAAAGAAAAATGGTTATAACATAAGAACGAGGTCGCCCATGGATATCCTTGAAAAGTGCGCACAAGCCGCGGAGTATGAATCCGGATTGAAGGAAAGTGGCCACTATTTCCTATTTCGGAGGCTCGAATCCCCGCAGGATTCTGAGGTGGTGGTCAACGGGAAGAGAGTGATCATGATCGGTTCCAACAATTACCTTGGACTCACCAACCATCCCCGGGTGAAGGAAGCAGCGATCAAAGCGATTGAAAAATATGGTACCGGCTGTGCCGGTTCACGGATTCTAAATGGGAATGTTGATATCCACGAAGAACTGGAAAAGAAGTTGGCGAGGTTCTTGCGGAAGGAAGCTGCTCTGGTCTTCGCAACCGGCTACCAAACCAATCTGGGGGTGATCTCTGCTCTTGTGGGCCGGAACGATGTCGCTATTATCGATATGTACGATCATGCAAGCATCATGGACGGCTGTCGCCTCTCCTTCGGCGAGGTCAAGAAATACCGGCATAACGACATGGACGCTCTCGAAAGAGCTCTCGAAGGAACCAAGGAAAAAGACAAACTGATCATCGTCGATGGCGTCTTCAGCATGGAAGGAGATATTGCTGATCTCCCTGCCATTGTGAAGCTGGCCAGGACCTATGGAGCGAGGATTATGCTGGATGACGCCCACGCGATCGGCGTTCTTGGAGATGGAGGACGGGGAACGGCGGAGCATTTTGGCCTGGAAAGCGAAGTAGATCTTATCATGGGAACCCACAGCAAATCCCTTGCCGCCATCGGCGGCTTTATCGCAGGGCCATCAGATGCGATAAGTTGGATCAAACACATTGCTCGCTCGATGATGTTCAGCGCCAGTCTCCCCCCCTCCCTGGTGGCATCGGCGAGTACCGCTTTGGACATCATCGAAGAAGAGCCCGAATTAAGAGCCCGGCTTTGGAGAAATACGCACAAGATGCTGAAAGGATATAAAACGCTCGGATATGATACGGGAACGAGCGAAACTCCGATCATCCCCGTCGTTATTAAAGACACCATGAAAACTTACGAGATGTGCAGGCTCCTCTTCGAAAACGGGGTTTTTGTCAATGCGGTCATTAGCCCTGCAGTCCCGCAAGGACGAGAACTCCTCAGGACAAGTTACATGGCGACCCATACGGAGGAACAGCTGGATAAGGTCCTGGCTGCCTTCGAAAAGGTGGGAAGACAGGTGGGAGTGATCTGACGGAAACCGACAACACGACGACATACCGCCGGCATAGGAAGGAAGGCTGGCCTTGAACTTAAATGCAACGGACAGAATAACTATACTCTATAATGTCATCCTGGTTATTTTCATTTTCATTTTCAGGGATAAGATCGCAGCATACGCGCACCATCTCGCCTTTAATCTCTCAGTTATCCTTATGGTCCTTCTATTAAGCTTCAGGAGGAGGAGCAGTTTGTCGGCCCGTACGATGGTGAGCCTCTGGTATCCAGCGGTCCTGTACTGGCTACTTTACTATCAGACCGGGTTGATCAACAGGGTTGTCGTGCCCGAGTTCCTTGATGGCTTTTTTATGAATCTGGATGTCCGGATCTTCGGCGAATTTCCCGCCTTGTTCCTCCGTGGGAAACAGGGGAACCCATTCCTCGACGAGTTTTTTCACTTTTTTTACTTTAGTTATTATTGGGTAATTCCCCTGACCGGCATTTTGCTGTTCCGCAAGGATATAAAGGCCTTCGAGAGAGCCATTTTCCAGCTTTCCTCCTTGCTCTATCTCTGTTTTGCCATCTTCATCCTGCTGCCGGTTGAGGGACCGTTAGCATTGCGAAATGAATATTATCATCGGGGTGGCCCGTTTCAGACAATCGTCGATTTTGTTTGGGCCGGGGGAGAACTTCCTGGCGCAGCCTTTCCAAGTTCCCATGTTGCAGCTATGTTTCTTGTAGCGTGGTGGGGGAGCACGCATTTTAAAAGGATGAAAATCCCTTACTGGTTGACCTGCCTGTTCCTGTCAATTGCCACTGTCTACTGCATGTTTCATTATGCCGTCGATGTTATGGGAGGGCTGTTCCTCGGGGTTCTGGCAGTACTTACGCTTAACCGGGTGGACATAAAACGCTATTACGAGAAGACCTTTCGCTGATTCCTCTATCGATCGCTGACCGTCTTCGCGACAAAAATACAAAACAGAAGCCAGGCAAATCCTGTTGCGTACCCTGCGAGGACATCTGAAAGCCAATGAACGCCCAGATAGACGCGACTAAAACCTATGAGGAGGATCAGGAGGGCCAGCAAAGTAGCCACTATCCATTTTACTGTGGCGTTATTGATAAAGCGGAAGGTCAAGTATATGCAGAAACCATAGATCACGGTAGCGGAAAAGACGTGACCGCTCGGAAAACTGGAGCCAAAGACGTACATCTCCGTTTTGGGCCGAGGTCTTTGAAAAATAACCTTGAGGATATTGAGCACAGCCTGTCCAATGGCGACACCAAGAAAAAGAGCTAGGAGTCTCCACCAGTTCTTTCTGATGAAAAGGATTACGCCGACTATTATGGCCACCATTACTACCAGGAAAATGTTGCCAAGACTGGTTATAGTCTCCAAAGGCCCGGTTAATCCAGGATTTGCCACTCTGATTACATATGCGTTGATCTTGAGATCAAGATGGAAAAGTGTTCCCTTCTCATTTAAGGAATCGATCATCGCCGCGAAGGAAAGAATACTGAGAGCGAAGCACGTCACGCCCACAGTGAGGCCTAGTCCATGCCACTTTCCTACCCGAAACCTGTCTTTTATGAAACCCCACGCCTTGGCCATTTGAGAGCCTGTTATAAGGGCAACTACTTCGGCACCATCTTTTCGCGCCACTGCTCTCCCGTCTGCAGGTCTTTGCCATACACCTCGATATAATGAACTTTGGGCCCCGTCATCCCGCCGGAAGCGTTGATGTACATCTTCTCCAAGACAGCCGGCCGGCCGTTGATGATCGCTTCGGCACGGACGACATCCTTCTCCTCCTTCACGGTGATCTGCCACACGGGGGCGGCCATCAGGCTCATCTTATAGCCGTTTACCGACGGGTCCGGCTTGATGCTAAAACCGTAGGCCTTTTTCTTCTCCATCCAGGTGAGTTTCTCCCGGTGACCGTCCTCGGCAAGCATGACCCAGTAGGCGATCACCGGCTCCTTGGGATCCAGTTTGCCGTCCGCGGTGAGCTGGGCGTCGTAATGCACGACGTTGGCGTTCGTGTTTCGCTCTATGGTGAAGAGCGGCGAAGTTTTTATCTGAGCCGCGGCCGGCGCGGCCAGCAGCGCCAGAACGGCGAACCACCAGATTGCCTTTTTCATGAGACCTCCTTCCCGGGTAAGGGTTTCACTGCGAACCATAGCATAGGCGACGAGTCTGCCCCCCACTTATTGTACCAGTTCCAGACTTATACTACCTCCCTTTTTTTGAGGCCCTGCCAGGAGAGTTCCGTGAGAAGGGCGCTATCGTCTCCCCGGTCCGGGTGGTTCTACCCGTGAGCGTCGTGCAGCAGACGGATGGGGTTGCGCTTCATCCTTCAGCTTGAGATTTCGATCATTTCTTCGTATAGTATCTTACAGTAAGTTTGTACCGGAGGAAGCTTTGCCCACCACGTTCGAACGACTGCGGCAACTTTTCATAGCCCACTTTGATTACAAAAGTGAAGAACTGACAGCCACGACGACGCTCGAAAATTTAGGCCTCGATTCTCTCGATATCATCGAATTCATGTTTGATATCGAAAATGAATTCAATATCAGAATTCCTGACCGGGAGTTTAAGGTAACAACAATACAGGACATGGTAGATGCTCTGGACCGGTTCATCTCGGAACAAGATTCGGAACAAGATATAGGGTCTTCAAGTAATAATTGAGCTCAAGATGGATTATTTATGAAACGGAAAGTTGCCGTCACAGGACTGGGCATTATTTCCCCTTGTGGGAATAGTATCGATGATTTCTCATTCAATCTCATGGCCGGCAAGTCTGGGGTTAGAAGAATCTCTTCAGCCTATTCAAGCCAGCTTTCGGTAAAGATTGCCGCTGAAGTCGATTTTAATCCTCTCGACTATTTCGTTAAGAAACAATTGTCCGGTATGGACCGTGTCAGCCAATTCGCTTTAGCTGCCGCTTCTCAAGCCTGGAAAGATTCAGAGCTCTCTCTGGATGCGAAAGAAAAAGAGCGAGCGGGAGTGTATATCGGTTGCGGTATGGGTGGGGGGAATACCATAGAGGATCTATACGATCAACTATTCAAGCATAACGCCGACAGGGTAAGACCGCTCACGGTGCTCATGGTGATGAATAACGCTTCTGCTTCCCACATATCGATAGAATATGGTCTCTCAGGGCCCTGTTTGACACTATCCACTGCCTGTGCTTCCTCGGCAAACGCTATCGGGGAGGCTTTCCGGCAAGTCAGAGATGGATATGTTGACGTGATGCTCGCGGGAGGGGCCGAGGCCTTCTTGACCTATGGAGGTTTCCGAAGCTGGGAAGCTCTCAGGGTGCTCGCTGTCGAAGACCCCGAAGACCCGTCAAAATCCTGTAAGCCATTCTCCAAAAACCGTACCGGTTTAGTAATGGGTGAGGGTGCCGGCATGGTGGTGCTTGAGGAGATGGAAAGGGCCGTAAGACGGGGAGCACCGATTTACGCGGAGCTTATTGGCTATGGTTCCACATCCGATGCCGGTCATATCACCAGACCTTCTCTCGAAGGGCAGGCGCGAGCGATGGCGGAAGCACTCGAAGACGCAGGCTTATTGCCTGAAGATATAGACTATATCAATGCTCATGGGACGGCAACTGAGTGGAATGATCTATCGGAGACACAAGCCATCAAGAAGGTATTTGGCGATTATGCCTGCAAACTTCCCGTCAGCTCCACAAAATCGATGCATGGCCACACCATGGGAGCAGCCGGCGCTATTGAATTCATTGCTTCACTGCTTGCGATAAAAAATCAAGCCGTGCCCCCAACGATCAACCTTGACCAACCTGACCCGCAGTGCGACCTCGACTATGTCCCGAATATCGGTCGTACGGGGGTGACGGTGCATAGCGTGATGTCAAATGCTTTCGCTTTTGGAGGAAGCAATGCAGCGCTCATTGCCGGGAAAATGAAGGGGTAGGAATAGAGGTGGCACGTGTGGCAAAAAATGAGTACGTTCAGATCGATAGGCGTACGCTGGGACCCATCAATACTACCTGCGATTCCAATTGCTACACTAATTGCTACATAATTACCTGTCCCCACACCGGAGATAGCGTGTTGATAGACGCGCCCGCAGAAGCACCTGAAATTCTAAAGCAGTTGAAAGGGACCAATCCCAGATACATACTGATAACTCATGGCCATACGGATCATGTCGGGGCACTATCCGAGCTAAAGTCGAAGCTAAGGATTCCCGTTGGTGCCCATCGTCTGGACGCCGATGGTCTTTCTGAGCGACCTGACTTTCTCCTGCATGACGGCGAAGAAATATCCTTTGGAAACATACGTCTCAAAGTCCTTCATACGCCTGGTCACACACCCGGCAGTGTCTGCTTCTTAATAGGAAAGCATCTTATTTCGGGAGACACTATCTTCCCTGGAGGCCCGGGTAAGACAGGGTCGCCGGGTGATTTAAACCAAATAATCAAATCCATAACCAGTAAGGTCTTTGTCTTGCCTGATGATACAGAGATATACCCTGGCCACGGCGATCCCACCATAGTGAGAAAAGAGAAGACAGAACTTGCCATCTTTTCCTCCCGTCCCCATGATCCTGATCTGTTCGGGGACGTACTTTGGCTTTCATCCTAACCATTTTTTGGATGGACTACCGTAGTATCTCTACTGCTCACGTTCCCGTATCAGTGCTTCGGAGCAAGATGTCGGCAAATAGGAGCGAGCAGAGCATATTAATTTTGAAGATTGCGTATCCGGTAAATCTTGCTGCCTGTTACCGGTCCAATCCCTGTAGCAAAAAGACGACACGCTCGTACACGAAAGCGTTACAAAATAATTGTTGGTTCTGCGACAGACACGATTGATTGTCTGTTGTATCGTATATACAGAGGCGATACCAGCATGTTCACAATCAACATCCTAAACATTTACGCGCCTCTTATACATCGATCTAAGGAGGAATACCATGAAATCGAGCATTAGGGACAAGGCGGAAGGCACCTTTCACGAAGCAAAGGGTAAAGCCAAGGAAATGGCCGGGAAAATCACCGATAATCCCAAGTTGGAGTCCAAAGGCAAAGCCGAAAAGATAGCCGGCAAAGTGCAAGAAAAGGTCGGCCAGGTCAAGAAGGTCCTGGGGAAGTAGTAAGAGCGGGCGTATCATGTACCAAGGGAGGCAAACAATCGGCGAGATCATCGACAAGACCAAAGGCAGAATCAAGCAAGCTGTGTGGGCGACCTGACCGGTAACAAAAGGGTCAAGCGAGAGGGCGAGAGGGACGAACGCAAGGCCAAGTCGAAAGCGCGGTGAAGGATGCGAAGTGCACGGTCAACGGAAGAATCCAAAACTGACACAGATGTTTAACAAAATGAAGGGAGGAACTTACCATGGATACGACAACGCTCATCATCATCGCCGTCGTGTTGTTCCTCGTGTTCGGCGGGAGCGGCGGTTACTATTGGACTAGACGGTAGGCGTCACTTCTCACATTATTTTGACGCAACAGATTCACGATAGTTTGACATGTTGCAGGATTGTTTAACCGGAGGGGGATACGATTTCCCTTAATCAGATGTGAAATTAAAATTCAAGGAGGAGAAAGAAAATGAAGAAAGCATTGATGATGGCACTCACCGTAGTGATCAGCGTCGCCTTTGTCACGGTAGCGTTTGCCCAGGCACCTGCGGGAACACCCGAGCAAAAGACGACAACGACAACGACAACCACAACACCTGAGAAGAAGGTAACTACAACGACAACCGAAACAACAAAAAGCAAGGGCATGTCGTTCAGGGGCAGAGTCACGGCCATGGATACGGCGGCGAAAATGATGACCGTGAAGGGCAAGAAAGGCGATATGACCTTCGATGTTTCAAACGCTAAGATGAAGGGCCAGCCTAAGGCCGGCGACAGAGTCAGGGTGCAGTACACGGAGATGGATGGCAAGATGATGGCCTCCTGGGTCACCATGCATCGAGCGAAGACGACGAAGACAACCACAACAAAAACAACGGAGACGAAAGAAGAAACTACTACTCCTGCTGCTCCTGCGAAGTAAGAGTCGCAACCACAGTGCAAAAAAAGGGGGGGGATTGGTTCTCCCCCCTTTTATTCTGCCCTACCACTGCCCTCGATCGGTGTGAACATATGCGCCGAACAATCGATCGGTCCAGACGGTGGAGGAGCTTATGAACCTACGGAAAGAAAGTGTGGATAAGAGAATATTGCTGACGTCGCTGTCAAAATAGGTAACCGTCTCGGCCTCCGTCGTTCCGGTGGTGAGCGTCAGGGTCCTATGGAACTTCGAAGCCTTACCTGAGACCGCGTAACTCAGTGATGCTCGTATACTACGGGTTGCGAGACGGATTCCGGGGAAACAAAATCTAATTCCACCGACTCTGGAGGAGAGGTGGCCCGGCTGCTGCTGGAAGCAAGGCCCCGTGTTTCCTCCTTCGCTGCGGCTGTGAGCTCGGAGACGTTGCGTTCAGCTCTTGGGAGACGTATAACGATCTCGCGGCCCACCTCGTATTCTGTACGAGCCAGCGTTATATCTCGAAGGTGAATCAGAGACGAAAAGGAATTGATCGCGAAATCGATGGGGTCGATGGCCGGACGGAAGGTGGAATCGTAACGACGGCTGGTGCACGAAAAGATCTCGTGCCCGTCCAGTGTCGAGACCATTCTCACCCGTGCGCTAACTCGCCAGGCTGAGAGGAAAAAGGCGTAGTACGCCTCATAACTGAGCAGCTCGCCGTAGACCACGGTATCAGCATCCAGCCAGCGCCCGAGCTCTTCGGGGGAGACGGCGTTGAGTTTGTCCCTGTCGGTGATTCCGTGATGGGCCAACACAGCATCTACCGTTAATAAAGGGACGAGGAGGAATTCTCGTGTGGCGAGATCACCAGCAAGGGAACGGCGCACCCGGTTGGTATGGGTCCATGACCACCTCTTTAGCTCTTCCTTATCGCGAGTCTTGACTGAAACCCTATCAATTAAGTAGGTGCCTTTCCCCTCATCGACAAAGGGCAGCACTGCAATCTTGCGTGGCGGACGTTTTTGATAATCTCCGGCGATCACGAATGATGTGCTTCCCGGATCGGCATCCATGATACGATCGTACCAGGTCATGCGTCCGTGCGTTTCTATCTCCTTTTCGGTCAGGAAGAAGGGGCTCGGCTGGGGTTGCGTGCTCGCGCATCCCGCGAGCAGCACCAGCAGCAAAAAACATACATAAAGCCGACACCAGGATGATCCAGGTTTCGTGGACAGTGCGGTCATCTGTGCTTCCTCCGTTCGTCGTACCCCACAGGGCTCTTCTCAACCCTTTGTCATCCTACTTCCTATGTTCTTCCTCCCCTCCTTCAGGTTTTCCTTGAGGCTGAGACTGTTGTGGCTTCCGTAACGCTGTGAGCTCTTGTAAGAGCTGTTTTATGTGCTGTCTTCCCATCAGTAAGTCCTGAGTCGTTCACATCAATTTCTTTCCAATGTAAGGCATCTTCGACAAGGCCGCAACAAACAGAGATGGTCCTCGGCGGCTTAAATACATGTTTGTTCGGGTTAAATGTCATTTGTCGTATATACTATTACATGGCTGGCTTGTGGGACAAGGAAAACTTTGGAACTTTGAACACGGCCGTTACGCTTACGATACACCTTTGTCGAGCTGCCGAAGCATTTCTTTTCAGTAATAGGCAATAAGGTGATCTCTACCTCTTCCCCGTAATATCTCTACTGTTTCTTGCGGGTGATAACTAATGCTTCCCCATTGAGTCGCAAGCCCCTGCAAATGGTTGTGGATTTCTCAGGCCTTTGAAATAACGTTTACGGGTGGATAGATTGACCCCAGCGTACACTTGGCAACCCAATAGAGTCCTTTTCCATGGGCTCATGCCAAAGAATCGTTTCAACATTGCGCCCACAGAATAGGCTTGTCTGTTCAAGTGGGCGTAGCCGCTAATGAGCTCGTCAGCAGTCATGCCCTTGGGTTGAAAGAGGAGTGTATCCGGAGGATGTCCACGGAGCCACCAGTCACGCACAAACAACCTGCCTTCGCTTAAGAGACGCTTATATAACCGTGTTCCCGGATAAGGAGTGAGAATCCTTAGCTGGACAGCATCCATACGACATCTCATTATAAACTCAAGGGTCTGCTCGAACACATCCTTGTTTTCGTAATCAAATCCAAAAACAAAGGAGCCGAGTATACCGAAACCTTCGCCATGGAATCGACGCATTGCCTCATAGAAATCGATGCTCAGGTTCTTTATTTTCTTCACCTCATTCTGTGTTCCTTTCTGTACCGATTCGAATCCGATCAAAAGGCCCATGCACCCTGAACGTCTCATCAACCTGAGCAGCTCCAAATCCTCAGCCAACGACACTGTTCCCTGTCCCAGCCATAGCCGCCGAAGAGGTATCATTTCAGTAAAAAGTTTTTTAGCTGCATTCCGGTTCAGTCCAAGGGCGTCATCGACGAAGAAGAGGTGAGGGGAATCAATAGCCTCTATCTCGGCAACCACCTCGTGAACCGGCCTGACTCGATACTGATGCCCCAAGGTCTGGCCGATGGAACAGAATTCGCAATCGTACGGACACCCGCGGGATGTCTCGACACCGATAGGAATAGGGGCATAACTATTACCCTGGGTTCCGGGGAAGAGATCTCGTCGTGGCTTCGGCAGGCCTTTGAGATCTGTCATTTTAGCGGCCCGATATAGTCTTTGCATCTGTTCCGAGGCGGCATCCGATACAAGCTGTGGCCAAATACCCTCCGCTTCTCCCACAACGACGGCGTCTGCATGCTCTAAAGCTTCCTCAGGCAACACAGTAGGATGTATTCCTCCCATCACCACTTTCACAGCCTTCCGGCGATAGGTGTCAGCGATAGCATAGGCTCTAAGCGCAAGGTCGGTCATGACGGTGATACCCACCAAATCCACATCTTGATTCATGTCATCGGGAGCAAAAGCTTCATCGGCAATGGTTACTGTGTGGCCAGGCGGAGTAAGCGCCGCCAGAAGAGGAAGATTTACCCCTTGTAGCTTGAAAGGGCTGGATAGAGTCTCTTCACGTTGTTCGCGCGGTGCGATAAGTTTTATTTTCATCATTCAGACTTGGGACCATTGCCGACAGGTCTCGAAACGCCCCAGCCCTCATCCGGTGGTGTAGGTATCATCTTCACCACGTAATCGCCGGATCCATAAAGAGAGCCACTCACATAGTAACGCTCTCTGTTGTCCTCGGCTGTCAAAGAGAAAATCGATTTGTCGTAAGGACGAACCCGCAGGGACATCGGTACGTCCATCAGATCGAGGAGGGTCGCGAAATTGTTCAGATGGGAAACCCGGATGCCGGGGCGAATGCCGGCTATGGACCCCTTCTTGTCATATCGCTCGCCGACCACGAAGAACTCGGGTACGTCGGCGATCACCTTGTCAGGCTTCCCATGGCTATACACTTGCCCACGCTCGGCCAACGTCTGGCCATGGTCCGATGTGTACAGGATGACATAATTCTGATTTGTCGTACCGGAAACGAACGCCCGGAAGAATTGATCCACCTGAAAGCGAATCCCGTTGTCATAGGTATTGACGAGCTTCTCGCGTCCGGTCGGGCTGGGGTCAACGGGTTCCAATGCTTTGGAAACCGGCTTCCAAACCGTAAAGGCCGGATCGTCCGGGTATCTATTGCGATACTGGAAATGGAGACCCTTCTTGTTGACGAGAATGAAATAGCCGCCTCTTTCATTCAGAAGACTACTGAGAAAGCGGGCTACACCCACGTCCTTCGCGGTTTTAAGATCGATGTGACGCTCCACGAAGGACTGGTCGTTCATCCACCGGTCCAGGGATCTCACGCGACCCTTCCGGGCCTTTTTCATAAGCACAGAAAGGTAGCCATGATCGATGTCGATGTAGATGGTCTCGTAGCCCATTTTCTTTGCGTAATCAAAGAGGGTCGGGTTCTTGAGTGTTCGAAAGGCGTCGTCGGGAAATGCGTTGTGGCCGGAAACGAGATAGGCATTGCTCAAGTGGGAAAGGGTGCCGGCAGAAACAGAAATGCCGAGATTCTTCAGGCGCCCCTGGGTCTCGAGGGATTGAAGGAACGGTGTGGTGGCGCGCGGGTATCCGTTCAGACTGAGATTGCTGCCACGAACTGACTCATCGATGATATAGATGATGCTGTCAAGCGGCCGTTGGGAGGCGTGAAAGGTCGGCAGGTCTTCTCGGGGTCCATGATATTCGCGGAGTGTTTCGAACTCGTAATGAAGTGTTGTACGGACGAAGGAGGTCAAAGGATTCACATTGAAATTGCGTTCAGGCACGTGGAGGAAGAGTGCGTAATTGGAAGCGAGGAGGTAGAACACCGGTAGTAGGCTGAGGGCGAGGGACTTTCGGAAGGTGGACCTGGAGGGGACGAGAATCAGTGTGGAGAGAACGAGTGCGTAAGGGAGAGCATACAAGAAGATGAGCGGATTGACAAAGCTTAAGATGGCTTCTCCGAGGGTGTCCACGCCGACGGTCAAGACGAGATACAGGTCGGTGCCTGTCATGAACTGGTCCAGCGTCAGCCAATAGGAGAATTCGACGACTACAAAGAAAGCAGAAACAAGCAGGGCCACCGCGCGGGGAATTCTGGGGAGGAGAAGGATGAGATAGAAGAGGGCGACCACCTGGAGGAAGACCAGCGCGAGGGCGCCCGAGAACTTCATGGTGCCGACGATCGGGAGCAAATGGAGTAGGGCTCGGTAATCGCTGAACCTGAAAATGGGATCAATGAGGAGAGCGAGCGTCGCCGCAACAAAGGCACTCATCGCACGGGGATAGGGTGCTTGAGTGATGGCGCGAAGGGGATGATACTTTGGCATCACTTGCCCTCTTCCCATTTGGTGGCTATTATGCCCAGGATAAAGACCACGGCCGCAAAAACCCCTATGATCGCGGAGTATCTCAGCGCGGTCGTGTGGTCGACAAATATCATGGATGCCCGGAGCCCCTCGTTCACGTAGTACAGAGGCAGTATCCTGGCGAGCGTCTGCAAGAAGTCCGGCATCATCTCGATGGGGAAGAAGCTCCCCGAGAGGAACATCATCGGGAACGTGATGGCGTTTGCCGCTGCTGCGGCGCTCTGCGCCTCCTTCACGAAGCGGGTGAGTATCATCCCGATTCCGACGAACGCGAAGACGTCAAGCACAATGAACACGGGAAGCCAGGCATTTATCTGCAGGCTAACCTTAAACACGGCGTAGCTCGCCAGCAGCATCGCAATCGTGGATACGACCGCGAGTATGAACTGGTACAGGATGTTGGACAGTATCCAGTCGGTGCGGGTGATGGGCGTGGTGGATAGCTTCCTGATGACACCCTTCTGCCGCAGCTCCGTGTTCAAGTTCACCGTGCCGAACAGGCTTGCTGTCATCACCGCCATCGCGATGATGCCGGGGATGAAGAAGTCGATGAACCGGTACTTTTTGGTGAGTATAGAGCTCTCGGCCGTGTTGATAAACGGGGGCTGTCCGGATACCTCCTGGTTTATCACGGCGAAGACCGAGTTCAGTATTTGCATCTTTGTGGACGCCGAACTAGAACTGGGGTCATATACGTAGGTAAGGGTAACTGATGCGCTGGGATCGTCGGTATCGATACGCTGATTGAAGGATCTTTCATAATCTTTGGGAATAATGAGGAGAAGGTTGGCTTTGTTCTCTTTGGCGTACTCCGTGGCGTTGACGGCGGGGTCGACCTTGGTTATCTTGAGCTTCCCGTTAAGCTTTAGGGTCTCGATGAGATGCGCCGAGGAGTTGGTGTGGTCGAGGTCCTGCACGTAAAGGTCGAAGCTCGCGTTGTCCTGGTCCATGAAAATGCTGCCGAACACGAGTATCAGGATGATCGGGAACGCAATCGTGAAGAACATTGCGGTCTTCTCGCGGTAGAAACTCTTAATGCTCACGACGAGATTAGCGCCGACCACGCGCAGGTTCATTCCGCCTCCCTTCCCCCGGCAGGGCCTTCGCGGAGCGCTTCGCCAGTAAGTTTAAGGAACACCTCTTCGAGGTTGGGCTTGCGAACGTCCAGGGTGAGCAACGACGCCCCGGCGTCCTTGATGGTGTTCAGTATCTTCCGTACGTCGTCCGTGTGCTCCACCCTGATCTTGATGTTCTTGTGGTTGTCATGGACCGGCTCAAAACCCATCTTCCGGACGATTTCAAAGGCTTTTTCATCGACGGACTGTAGCGTGAGGACCAGGTAATTCGCGTTGCTTTCTATGAGCTCCCCCGGGGAACCCATCGCGATGATCTTCCCCTTCGAGATGATTGCGACCGTGTCTGCAAGAAGCTCCGCCTCCTCCATGTAGTGCGTGGTGAGAAATATCGTCTTCCCCTTCTTCTTCAAGCCCAACAGGACTTCCCACACCTCGCGCCTTGCGCGGGGGTCGAGCCCTGTTGTCGGCTCGTCGAGGAACACGACCTCGGGGTCGTTCACGAGCGCAATCGCGATTCCGAGGCGCTGCTTCAAGCCACCGGAGAGGTTCTTGTACTGCTCTTTGGTCTTCTCCTTGAGGTTCACGAGCTCTATCAGGCCGTCGATATCGGTGTTCCTGACGCGGAAAAGTAGCGAGTAGTACTGCAGGGTCTCCCTGACCGTTATCCTGTCGAACGAGCTGAACCCTTGCGGGAGTACGCCGATGCGGGGGACGATGTCGTACTTCTTCTTCGTGACATCCAGCCCCAGAAGGCTCACTCTTCCCGACGTGGGCGTACGAATCGTATCGATGATCTCGACGGTCGTGGTCTTTCCCGCGCCGTTCGGGCCCAGCAGGGCGAACACCTCGCCTTTCCTGACGTTGAATGATATGTCGTTCACCGCCAGCAAATCCCCGTAACGCTTCGTCAGTTTCTCGACTTCGATTACGTGTTCAGCTTCTTTCATCATGGATTAGATTTTGCCTCTATGGGGCGGCGAACAAGGATGTGCTCCTGTCAGCCCCGGGGCCAGTACATCCGAGGCGGCGAGGGGGGAGACGGCGGGCCAGAACCCGAGGTATCTGAGGATCTTCTCGATCACCGCCTGCTGATGGATAAGAAAACGGTCAATCACCGGCTGGCGGTGCTTGAATAAAATAAGGCTCGGGATAAACGTCGCACCCAGATGCGCTTTGGTTTTCTCCGCGCCCTGACCCGCGTGATAGAGAGGGATTTTTTGCTCGACGCAGTAGCGGACATTTTCAAGCCAGGACAACACATAAAGGTTGTATTTGCGGCCGAGCTCGTAATCCATGCAGAAATATTTATCCACCATCGCTTCTTGTCTTACGACGAGAAGGTTAAAAGCGGCCAGTTCTTCTTGCACAAAATAGAGCGTGTACTCGGCGCCCGGGACTCTCTCACAGATTTTTTCAAGAAATAAGCGGTTGTGCGCGCCAAACGCCATGGGACCCCGCTCCACTGTTTCCAGATAAAGCTTGTAGATCCTGTCCAGAAAAGGAGAAATATTGCGACTTCGAATCACCCTGACTTCGTGGAAGGCACGCATTTTGCGACGCAGGTCTTTTCTCGCGGCTCTTGAAAGGCGGCTTAAGTATTCCTCCAGGCTGTTAAAAGTAATCGGCAGTCGGGCGCAAGGCAGACCTTGAACCCGGTTGAACTTTTTGAATACTTCGCCGGGGAGTTTGCCGTGATGATTAAAGTTGTAAAACGCCACGATGTCGCTTTTAAGTTCGGTCGCGAGCGTTTGTAAGGCGTCCAGGGCCATTTTCCATGCCGCCTCAAGGGTGCCTGCATCAATTTGAGGATCAATCCCGATTTCACTCCATTCCCCTACTAACAGTCCCACGCCTAAAACACGGGGATGAAAAATTGAGGGGATGAGACGGACTGCCGCTTTCAGCGATGTCTTGATCCATCCCCGCGCAAAAGTGGACAAATCAAAAAGGCTTTCAAACAAAGGCAACAAGAGAATAGGAGCATCATCTTTTGACACCACGATACTCCGCAGGTTAAAACCGTCAATACCCGATTCTTGCAACAGAGAAAGAAGAGGGGCAGTACTGGAAGGCTCCGGAAAAAGCCGTCCTAGTTCCGCCGACGACACTACGTCTAACCGGGGCACGCAATTGCAGGTAAGGTTATTCATGGCCCGTCGGTCTCCAATTCAAGAGGGCGATGGAAAGCCACATCTTCACCTGGGGAAGAGAATGTACCCATAGGGACCGGCCAGTAGTTATGGGAAACCGCGCCAGCGCCTTTCCTGATAAGCCCACCGGAAAGGTATACCCGCCGTTCTCCCCTATTGGCCCCTCTACCGACGGATAGACGGTGATTTGCCGCGGATCCACGAGATGGAATGCACAGCCCAGGGCCTTAACAACGGCTTCCTTGACAGACCAAAGCAGGGCTGATGCCTTTTCCAAATCTCCGCCCGCCAACCTCAAGGCGTGTTGAAGCTCTTGTGTATGGAAGACCCGGTGAAAGGGGTATTCTCCTTGGAATTCATCGGTCCCCGCCACATCGATGCCGATCTCAGACTCATCTCCACAGAGAGCGGCCCAGACCTTTCCCCCACCTTGGCTGAAGGAGATGGCCGGACCCTGATATTCTCCCAACAGGAGATGGGGCCTGCCAAGCGGGCCGCGGACCACCTGAATCGGGAAAGCAGCGCTGTTGGAGGATTGACAGCGTTTCCAAAGAGGACTTTCCATCGCCGCTAGGTGATCCCACAGGATCGAGACTAAACGGGTTTCGGCGGCATGTGGCATGGATGCATAGAAGACGGGTCCCCTTCCATGAACGGAACTCACGGCATGAACGGTTGATCCTTGGCGATCCTTTGTCGCATCTACTTCCATCCTTCCCAAAAGCTGCGTTCTTTCTGGGCCCATAATGCTCAGTCCGAAACCCAGTGCATGCGCATAGTATGGACCTGCATGATGGTGCGGCCTTGATCGTCAATCCCTCTGGCGTCCCAGGAGAGGCCTTCCTCGTCCTGTGCCCGCATGCGGGCCTCCAGGGTTATCTGTTCTCCCACCCGGCATTTTCGCAAAAACCTTATCTCCCCGATTTCCATGGGAATCATAGATCGTCGCTCCGCTGGGTCCGTTGCGGCGGTGTGGAAGCCGGCCAACTGCAGGAGGGCCTCAAAAAGGTAGGGAGAATACTGGTACCGTGCGTTCCGCGGATTTGCGAAATCACTTGTCTCCCGGTAGATGGTTGCGCCCCGTACCACCCCCGGGCCGGCACCGTCAAGGAACTCGATCACGCGATACCTGCCTTCGAGGCCGCTGCGGTCTTTGTACCATTTAAGCACTTTCTTATGATCCATAGGGCTCGTCCGCAGTTCGTCCGGCCGGACAGGAAAATCAGGGAGCCCCTCCCCCAGATATCCTCCACCGCCATCCGCGCCATCCGTGCCATCAAGGATGACCTGGCCCTCGCAGTGCGGGATGAAGCGGTCGGTCAACCTCCCGGCGGGGGAGATCTCCTGTGCTGCGAGAGAGACCTCGCACAATACCTCCCGAAGACCCGTGCCGGCCCGGCGGCAGGAGATCCTGGAAGGCCGTGAAATCCCGGGAGGACATTGGATCATGTCCATGAGCCGCACCTGGCGAACACCTCGCACCTGCAGGTGGGGATACAGGATCCGGGCGGCTTCCATGAATGTCTCCAGAACCATGGCGGCCGAGACCAGGGGATGCTTGACGAACCTGAAAGGCCTGTGATCCGCGATCCAAAGATCCTTCTCCAGGGAGAAAGATCTGAAGGCCTCCAGTTCATCCCGACGGATGTCCAGGCAGGAGATCCTCTCTATCATGGGGAAGTCCCCGGGGCTGAAGGAGACGGTGCCTCCAACCAGTTCTCCACCGGTCGAAGGACGGGTTGTATCATCGAGCAGTGACGTATTCACGGATGGCAGCCTCCTCATGAACATCACCCACACGTCGTCGGCCGTGGATGCAAAGAGTTCCCGGCAGAACAATCCCGCAAGCTCATTTACATGGACGTACGCCACGCCCTTCCGCTTCATCAGCTCCCGGACCTCCGGATCCTCGGCCATGCCCGCCCCCTCGACAGGGGAAAGCATCAAGGCCTTGAACCGGATGGCGCCGTTTTTCCGGCGGAGGGCTCTGAGTAGCGCAGACATCATCCGGTTGGCTGCAGCGTAGTTGGCCTGGCCGGGATTCCCCTGGATCGCGGCCGCCGAGGAAAGGCCCACGAAAAACCTCAAGCCGGCCCCCTCCCCAGCCGAGAATAGGTTCCAGGCCCCGAGGAATTTGACGTCCGTGACCGTGGAGAAATCATCCGGGGTCATTTGGCTCAAAAGGCCATCCCTGAGGACTCCGGCGCCGTGAATAATCCCGTCGATCTTGCCATAGCGGCTTGCCACTTCATTCATGATCGCGCGGACTGCCTTGGGGTCAGTCACATCGCAGGTGTGGTACGCTGCGTCGATCCCTGAGGCGTGCAAATCCGCCAAGGTCCGGGCGATCTCCGATGCCCTGTGGTCGGAAGTGAACCCCTCGGAAGACGAACGTTCGGGGTACGGCTTTGCGGGATTGGTGCCTGGATCGAGAGAAGTCCTCCCCAGGAAGACCAGGCGGGGCGCGAAAGGCACAAGGCAGCGGGCCAGGTGGGCGCTGATCCCCGTTGCGCCTCCGGACATGACTACAACGTCTCCAGGGCTTATATTCAGACTTGACGAATCCCCGAAGATCGAGGGGGCTACGTGCGCCTCCGAAGTGAAGACCCTGCCATCACGATGCATGATCTCCACCACGGTGCATCCTCTGTCCAGAGCATTGCGCAGAGCAACGCCTATGTCGGTATCCCCGTCGATTTCCAATGTGCGAAACTGGACCGATGGGTGTTCCTGCGCCGCGCTCAAAAAAAGCCCGAGCATCCCTTCCGCCAGCAGCCGAACGGGAGTTTCGCTATCCTCCCTGGAATGAATCAGCACCACAAATTTCTTGGCCGGTGATTGAAGAAACGCCTTCAGCAGGAGAAAGAGCCCCCTTAGAAGCCGCGAAATATCCACCAAGTTTCTTAACCTCCCCGACGCACCTTGACAGAGGTTGATGACCACCCCGGAAAGGGACGACAGGCCCGCTATGCTATCTACAGCCCCGGAGGCCCCTTCATCGGTTCGAATGTCATAGCCCTCTTCGCCCGGACCCAAGTTCCCTTGCATGAACAGCATTGGAAGCGTATCAACCCCGTAATCCAGTCGGAGGATGTCCCCTGCACTTCTGGCAATCCCGCCATCCCTGTCGGGTGAGAGAAGGAGGACTGACTCGCCCGGGCTCAATTCCATGGGAATAGAGGCCGCCAACTTTACAGTGGCCTGGTTGAATACGAGCCGCTTTAGGCTCACCTCATCCTCTGAGGACTTCAGGATTTCATTCCGCACTTCAGGGTCAACAGCCTCGGTGGCCGGCTGAAGGCTGGTGCCTCCCTGTCTGGCGATAACCTTAGAGATCCTTTGAGCGATGTCCTTCACGGTACGGACGCCTATAAAGTCCTCTAATTCGATAGTGATCCCGAATTGGCGTTCCGCACCATCCATGATGATGGGGAGCCGGCTCGATCGAATGGACAGGTCTCTTCTGAGATCCATATTGGGTTGGATCTCGTCCCTATTGAATCCTGTAGCATCCATGATAATTCGAATGAGCCTCTCCATAAGATCTTGCTGCTCAGACGCCTCACCTGGGGCAGGGACGAGGGGGGGGGATACAGGGGCAGGGGGACGCGGAGACACTGAGACACGGAGAGGCGGAGCCTCTCCCCCTGTTGCAGAACCCACAAGCATGGATTCGATAACGGATGATAGGTCGCCTTCTTGGAATGTTGGGTCAAGCTCCTGGCGGATGGCTTCCAGGATGTTGGGCTTGAGGGAGCCGCCGAAGGTCTCTATCACGAATCGGTTGATTTCCCTTTGAATGATGCTCTCCACCGGGTTGGAGTCTGCAAGCCCCGGTTCCGACGTTCGTAACGCGGGTGCCGGGGCGATTCGGTGAGATTCGGGAGTTTTTCTGAATGCAGAGGGGGAAACAAACCTCGGTTCTCCATCAACCTTCAGATGACCTTGAACGAAGAGTTGAGCAAGAGCGGTCTTGTAGGTCAGGCCCTCTGTGGAAGAAAGGCACGTCGGGATACATACCGATTCAGGAAGCGTGTCCGCGATGAGATTGCTCAGTGTTTCGCCGGGGCCCACCTCCACGAAGAGCCGGACTCCGTAGTCGTTCCAAAGGGCCTGGACGTTATTCATCCAGTGGACGGTAGATTCCAGGTGGGCCATCAGGATTCGCCTGATCTCATCGGGATCTGATGGATACGGTGCCATGATCGTGTTGGAGATGACGGGAATCCGCGGGGAATGAAATGGAATGGAGGCAATGTACGCCTCGAGCTCATCATGGATGACCTTCATGATAGGGGAGTGGAAGGCCATGCTGACCCGCAAGAGGGTGGCCCGGTGGCCCATTTCCTTCAATCGTTTGCAGAGATCCTTGACCGCCTCTGTGCCGCCGCTCAGGACGATCTGGTTCGGTGAATTGATATTGCCGATGTGGATATTGTCCCGTCCCCGGATCATCTCTTGCAGCAGATCCGAAGGGACGTCCGTGGCCGCCATAACGCCGGGGTCCACGTGCATGCCGGCGGCCTTGTCCATGCAGAGGGCCCGCTTGTTCACGATTCGAAACCCGTCCTCCGGGGAATAGACACCGGCCATGCACAAGGCGGTCAGCTCGCCCAAGCTATGGCCGGCCATGGCCACAGGATGGATGCCGAGGGTCGTGAGGTGTCGAGCCATGGCATGTTCCATGGCGAACATGGCAGGCTGCTGCCACCGCGTCTTCTGAAGATTTTCCTCTTGATCGTGGAACAATAAGTGAAGGAGGTCGAAGTCCGCTACGGCTGCAGTCCGATCCATCCACTCCCTGATGACGGGAAAGGACTCGTAGAGCTCCCGTCCCATTCCGCTATACTGTGACCCCTGTCCTGGAAATACAAAGGCGAGCGGTAGGGCCGGCACATCCTTGCGGCTCATGAAAATTCCCTGTTGCGCCAGGGACCTCAATGCCTTGGGCGAGGCGATTCCGGATTCGGCAAGGAGGGCCGACCCCTCGACGACATTGAGCGCCTCCTCTTCAGATTGCGCCACGACGGCCATCCGGCAGTTACGGCCGTCCATCTCGGTCCGGAAGAAAGAGACGCCCTGGAGCGTGGGAGTGCCTCCACCCTTCTCTCCAGGGAGACTGGGCCCTCTGCCCGGGGAGACTAGTATGGTATCCACTTCATCCATGGTCTGCTCCACCTGCACAACGTAGTTGGAACCTCCGAACCCGAAGGCGTTCACCTGAAACCTTCTTGGCTGGTTGTCCCTACCCCTCCAATCAAGGGGCTCCGGGCCGATGAGGAGACCCGATCCTTCCAGGTCGATTTCCGGGTCTGGATGCATATAGTTGAGGGTGGGAGGAAAAATCCCCGCCTTCATGGCCGTGACCCCTCGAATGAGGTTATTAATGCCCGAGGCGCCCAGCGTGTGTCCGATCTGGGATTTGAACGAGGTGATCACGGTGCGCCTGGTGGAATTGAAGACGGACTTCAGGGCACGGGCCTCCTCCAGGTCTCCTTGCCGGGTGCTCGTGGCATGGCATTCCACCAGGTCCACTCCATCGGGCCCATAGGGTAGCCCTCGGAAAGAGGCGCGGATGGCGATCTCTTGGGTGACACTGGCGGACTCCACCATGCCCAGATGGTTGTTGCTCGCTCCCATGCCGGTGATGACGGCGTGGACAGGCGCCCCTCTTGCGCGGGCCAAACTTTCCCGCTCGATGACGATCATTCCCCCGCCTTCGCCGAGGACCATCCCGTCTCTTTCAGCATCGAAGGGGCGGGAGGTCTCCTGAGCGGGTCTTTCGTGTCCGGACACCCCGTAAAGTGCGCCCAGGGCGGAGAATTCCACAAAATGCAGGTGTGTGAGATTTTCCTCGCCCCCTCCGACGATGGCTGCATCGATGATGCCGTTTCGGATCATCTGGACGGCGCTGTGAAGTGCGACCAATGAGGTGGCGCAGGCTGCGGAGACGGAATAGCTGGGCCCCATGAACCCATACCGGTTGCAGACGAAGCCGCCCGCTGCGCAGTTGAGTCTGCCCAGGAGCGTGCTGTCGTCCGGGGCCATGCGTCCGGATTTCACCTCCTGTTCGATAGCGCTCTCCTGATCCGGCGTGAGGTGAATGGCCCTTTTGATGGCGGCAAGGATGTCGTAAAAGTACCCCCTGACGATCATGTTGGTGAGGGTCCCCGCCGCCTCTCCCGAGTTCTGGGAGATCAGGACTCCGATTCGCTCGCGTGGGATGTCTGACTCCAGGATGCCGGATGCCCGGATGGCCCTGTCCGCAAGCCACATGGTCATCCTTGTGGCCACGGTCATGCTCCGGAAATCATGGGGAGGAATCCCGAGTTCACTGCGGGAGGCATGAAAATCCGCGAAGGCGCCCACCTTGCAGTAGGTCTTGTCCGGGACGTGCAGCCGGGGATCATAAAAACGCTCATGATCCCACCGGGAAGGCGGAACCAATGTAATACCGCTCTTCATGGCCAAGCTTGCAGCCCACACCTCCTCCGGGCTCTTTCCCAGGGCGTTGATGATGCTCATCCCGGTGATGGCAACCCTTTCGGAATCGTCTCTGCGGGGGGCGACTCGTTTCAGCCCACGGCCGACCCCGGAGGACGGAGTTTCCAGGGTTTTCTCGATTGACCCCACAACCGGCTGATACAGCAGGAGAGGACCTTCGGCAAGCTCGCGGTGAAAGGACTGCAGCGTCTGATCCTTAACGATGAGGCCGGCGCACGCCCCACTCATGAATTGCCCGCGCTCCAGACAGGCCCGCTCATCCAGAGCCACCCCTCCTGGCCTGTCCATACCCCGGGCCGCAGTGAAGAGGCTCCCCGCAGCCATCTCCTCCATGCTCGTCCGGAAAGAGGCCTCGTCCTGATGACCCGCTGCAAACTCCCTCTCCAGAGACAAAATAGCTGCCACCCTGGGGGTCCTCAAAGCGCGCACCCGAAGCCCGGTGTGCCGGCCCGAAACGGCCGTTCCCCCCGGCGGCGATTCCAGGACCATCCTCTGATAGAGCGTTGTCAAGGCGCCCGTTTCAACGATCTCCCGGGTGGCCAGGTAAATGGTGCCCATTTGGATGGCATCCGCGCCCAGCATGGCGGCCAAGAATGCTGTCTCCCGATTAAAGATTCCCCCAGCAAGGATCACCCGACAGTTTTGGAAAAGGGTGGGCGCGCGCCGCTTGAGATCCAACACCATTTGAGCAAGGGTGAGCGTGCTGTGCTGCCCCACATGGCCGCCGGCCTCATATCCCTCGCAGACCACGTACCGGGCGCCGGCTTCCAGGACGAGCTTCAGCAGGGCCTCATCGGGCGCGATATACATGACCGCTATGCCGCACTCTATCAATTCCCTTAAAGAGGAGAGATCGCCACCCGCGATCACGACAAACCGGGGTCTCTGTTTCTTTATCCAGGCCAGTTGCGTCTCCCTGAAAGGGTTTTCTACCAAAGAGACGAGATTCACTGCATAAGGGCGCCCGCCCATGATCTCCGGCAGGCGTCCCAGCCTCCGGTCAAGGGCCTCCGCGTCCATCAGGCCAAGGGCGATGGTGGGCAATCCACCGGCATCGGCAACTCTTGAGGCAAACTCCGGGACATCGGTGATCCAGGACATGGCGCCCTGGATAAAAGGATAGAGGGTTCCCATCTCTCTGGCTACAGGGCTGTCCAGAAAGCAATTCTTTTTTGCCTCGGCCAGGCGGCATACGTTACGAATTTCGTCCATGAAGGCTTTCACGGCCTCCTCGGTTCCGGTCCCGAAACGCTCAACGAACGACGCGGCAAAGGCAGCTTCCACGCCCAGAGGGATGACCTCGTCCTGACCGAAATGGCTCTCCAGCGGGTGGAGGGCCCTGGCATGCACCTGGCTTACGAAGGCGCGGCGGCTTTCCTCCTCGATCTTTGCTCCGTACAGCAAGTCCTCGAACGCCTGGATCTCCCTGAACGCATGCGAGTTTCCCTTATTAAAAAGGCGACAGGGAACCTCGAGGTCCAGGCCCACCAGATCAGTAGAATCGAGGCGGAGGTTGGAGAGCCGCTGGTGTTGAAACGCATCGATAGCAACCATATCCGTCAGCCAATGGAGGCTCTCGAAAACGATCCCGGTTGCCCCGGTCGACAGGAATGCCGCTGCCGCCTCAGGGGTGCAGATGCCTCCCCAGATGAGGACGTCGGGAGGCTTTAAGGCTGTGCGCAGCATTTCCTTGACCATCGAATAGAGAGCCATGGTCGTCTCACCGCTCACGAATCCGGAGGCCTCGCATCCTTTCAACACGATGCGCCCGACGCCCGAGCTATCCTTTAAAATCACTGCCAGGACATCCATGTCGCCGATGATCGGAAAGCAACGGTTGTTTTCCGACAATTCCCTCAATCTCTGTAGGAAGCTGGAAGACTCTCCTTGAAAAAACTGGGGGTGGCACTCTATCCAGATGTCGTGGACCCCTGTTTCCTTCAATAACTGCCCCAATGATGGATCAAAGAAGGTAGGGACAGAAATCTTGATATCCCTCACGTGGGCGGCAGGGTCAGCCTTTCGTAAGAAAGAACGTAACCCGTCCACCCCCATAATGGAAAAATCGAAGACGGCTCTGCACCCTGTTCGCTGAGCCATCTGAATCACCGATGGGATGATCTCATCGGGCCGCCAGACGAAACCGATAATAGAAACCCGATGCTCAGCCACTATATCCAGCCCCTTCCTTCAAGGCGATACGTTCACCTTTTAAAATTATAAAGACTTTCTGAATATGCGATATTTTTTGTACTTTTTTGCGCCAGCTTCCTCTATCAATGAGTTGATGGACTCGTTGTCCTCCAGGGTCCAGCCCAACTCCAGATAATGATATTTCTCTTTTTTCCTCACAACCTCATAGATGTGGTGGAAGGCTAACATGGGGAGTCCCAGTTGTCGGTACTTCTCCTTGATCCCGAACATCAACAACCGCAATCCGTTGATCTCCCGCCGATACATGAGGAACTTCAGCACACCCATCAGACCGATCCGCCCGTTGAGACGCTTGAGCAATGGGTTAATGTCAGGAAAGATCACGCAGAACGCTGCGGGCTCATCCTCATAATAGATGAAGAAAACCATGTCCGGATCCACGAATTCCATTACGTTCTTTTGAATGTCCCGCATCTCATTATCGCTCAGGGGGACGAAACCCCAGTTACTGGACCAGGCGGCATTATATATCTCTCTGATCAGAGCAAACTCAGAGTCCGGATCCTTCGGACGAGAGACCCTGATGTGAATACCTCTTTTTTGGGTGATCCGCTCAGCAAGACGATCCATCCACTCGGGAAGCCGGTAATCGCCATCTATCAAAAAGGCCGCCAGGTCCTTTTCTTTGGTGAAACCGCACGATTCTACCAACCCTGGGTAGTACGGCGGGTTGTAAGCCATCATCAAGGCAGGCGGATAATTGAATCCCTCAATGAGCAGGCCCACCTCGTAATTGGTGGACGGGTTGAGCGGGCCTCTCAGGAAGGTCATCCCCTTCTGGCGAACCCACGTCTCCACGGAAGAGAAGAGGGCCGCCGCGGCCTCCGGATCGTCAGCACATTCGAAGAATCCCCAAATGCCCATCTTTTCGCTGTGAAACTGGTTATAATGGCGGTCTATAATGCCTACAATCCTTCCCACCGTCTCCGAACCGCGTCGGGCCAGAAAGAGGATACGCTCGGAAAACTCCCAGAAAGGGTGTCTGCTGGAGTCCAGCATCCGGCGAACCTCCTTCTTAAGGGGAGGAACCCAGTTGGGGTACTCAGCATAGATCTTCCATGGGAGGTCAATGAAGTCCTTTAATGCCGAGCCGCCTTCGACAGCAATAATCTCTATGCTGGCCATAATCGTTCCCTTCGAGAGGTTACCACCGAAACATTACAAATTAGCATGTACAGAGTCTTGACGCAAAATTTCTAAGGCAGAGATTACTTTTCCACTTGTTTTCGTATTCTTTCAACATCTGCATGCTTCACGTATCCAACGATTCGAAACCATAGCGGACGGAATCCATATCCCCCGTGCTCCATTTCCTGGATCGCGTCTTCTTTCGTCCATCCTTGCTCTACCACTCTGAACATCGCGATCATAACACCCACTCTATCCGCACCACGCGAACAGTGTATCAGGAAAGGACCGTTTTCCCTTTTGCGGATTATTCGTAGAACTCTGACTACGTCTGCATCTTCAATATGCCACACATTTACGCTCAACTCTTCAACGCGTAATCCTGTCCCCTTGATCTTATCAGAATCAGAATAGAACGCCCGCAGGTTTATTATGGTCTTTATCCCCAGCTCCTTGAGGTTCTTCATCCCTTCCTCAATTGGCTGCTCGCTTCTATAAAGATAATCGGTGACCTTAAAAAGATTAGCAACTCCCCGCAACTGGACCGGCGTCGCCCATTCTGCCGGCCGATTGGGTTCTACTCTGTTTGAAGCGCAACTCAGGGCGGAGGACACAAAAATCAATAGCAGGGGAATTGCTTTTATCATATGAGTTTTTCCAGCATTGTCTTTTGTTGCTAAGAGATGTCTTTAGCTATTATTGAGAACAAAATAGATTCTTGTCAAGTAATGTCACGACATAATGAGAGAAGCATGCTTGAGAATCCCGAAGGACATGGTGCTTAAACCTTGAAGATTTCCGAATTCGTGCTGAAGTTTGATGATGAATAAAATTTTTTCTTTCTTTTTCTTCTCTCTGTTGGTTTCCATCGTGACTCTCGGCGGTGGATGTGCGACCTTGCCGAACGTTACTGAAACGATTAATGAGGCACCGACGACCCAGGCACCGCCTCAAATCGCTTCGGCCAAAGGACTATTATCTCCCAAACAGAGCAAGGCCCTCATGGAACGATTGCAGCGATCCGTCGACCCGACGGACATGCTGCAACGCTATAGCGCTGTAATAGAATCGGTGAGTGAAAGCCCGTTGACGAAGGGAAACAAAGTCACGCTGCTCGTTGATGGTGCGGCTACCTATGCCGCCATGTTCAAAGCGGTGGAGAATGCCAGAGACCATATCAACATTGAAACCTATACCATGGAAGATATTGAAGACGAGACGGGTCGTAAATTTGCCGATCTATTGTTGCAGAAGCAGGCAGAAGGTCTCCAGGTAAATCTCATCTATGACAGTTTAGGCAGTTTCAGCACTCCCGCTGCATTCTTTCAGCGCCTGCGCGATGGAGGAATACAGGTTCTCGAATTTAACCCGCAAAATCCACTCAAGGCCCACGGAAAATGGCGCCTGGCCAAATCGGATCACCGCAAGATTCTGATCGTCGACGGCAAAGTGGCCATCACCGGGGGCGTTAACATCAGCCAGGTTTATTCAAGCGGGTCTTCCGGAGTTGGAGGTGAAAAAGAGGCAGAGATACCATGGCGTGATACGGACGTTCAGATCGAAGGTCCTGCCGTGGCCGAGTTCCAGAAACTGTTTCTTGACACGTGGCAGCAGCAGAAGGGTCCGAAACTCCCCGATCGGAACTACTTCCCCGATATGAAGGAACAGGGAAATGCCCTGGTGGGGGTGTTGGGCAGCACCCCGGGGGAGGCCAACAGGATCACTTTTATCATGTACGTGGCCGCCATCACGTTTGCCGAGAACTCGCTCCATATGACGAATGCCTATTTTGTCCCCGATTCGCAGATACTCAAAGCCCTCACCGATGCCGCAAAGCGCGGTGTAGATGTAAAAATTATTCTTCCTGGAGCCACCGATAGATCGCTGGCCCAATATGCGGGACAATATCATTACTCCGATCTTTTGAAATCGGGGGTGAGGTTGTACAAACGCCGTAATGTCCTGCTCCATGCAAAAACTCTGGTAATTGACGACGTCTGGTCGACCGTAGGCTCCACCAATATGGAGTGGTGGAGCTTTTCAACCAATGACGAGGTGAACGCGGTTATTCTGAACCGCGAGTTCGCTATGGAAATGGAGAAGATGTTCGCCAGGGATCTTGCGGAGTCCGACCAGATTCGATGGGAAGAGTGGAAAAAGAGACCTTTGCTCATCAAGATCAGGGAGTGGTTCTCGCATCTATTTGCTCACCGGTCGGATAGTAACGTCGAAAATGGATTTGCTTAGATAGTTACTCGGCCTCCGGCCCCCCACTTTTTTTTCAATCCCTGTAGTAAAAAAGACCACACGCTTGTCTGCATGAAAGTACTACAAAATAATTGTTGGTTTTGCGACAGACGTGAGTCTCCGCTTGTCGTATCGTACTGTAGATGTCTTTCCTGGTGCAGATAATGAAGACTTATTGTGATTTATCAGGTGAGCATCGGAGAGTTTTTCTTAAGACTAATAAACATGGAGGACTAAAAAACATGCGCGTCACTTACCGTCACGAATTAACGAAACAGATTTCACCGGCTCTAAATTATGCTGAAACAAGTACACCTTTTCATGGCGGGAATGGAAACGGAGAAGACACTGTCGCTGGCAGGGTACATAAAATTCTCGTGTTAACGTTGGCATGTTTCGACAAGTGGCTGAAACCTCTGGTCTCACAGGCAGAAAGGCAGAGCCTGAGTCCTATTCAGGAGTACGATCCCTATGTACAGGGCTTGCTGAGATCTCTCCAGAGCCAGCGAAGGGATTGAACATGACCGGAACAAGTAATGAAAATATTGTAGCTACATAAGAAGAGAAAAATAGCGCAAAGAAGAACATGAAAAGGCGCATTACTTTCAAGTTTCATGCACCAGGAGCGAAGAGTGTTCATCTCGCCGGGACTTTCAATGGATGGGATACAAGTTCCCGTCCTCTCAGGCAGGACAAGAGGAGCAAGGTAAAGGGCATGTGGCAAAGGACTTTCTACTTGGAACAAGGTGTCTATGAATACCGCTTTATTGTTGATGGTAGACGGCACGATGATCCAAGCGTCACGGAACGACGGACAAATGAGTTTGGCAGCTTCGATTGCGTTATTTGGGTATGACGGGAAAGACTCAACAGGTGGCAGGCCATTATGTTTGCACCTTATTAGCGGAAAGGAGGCAACCATGCTTTGGACCATATGCGTAATTCTCTTCATTTTGTGGTTGTTGGGATTTATTAGTGGCCACACGGGTGGTGGACTCATTCATATCCTGGTGGTTATTGCCGTCATCGTGTTAGTCGTCCAACTTATTCAGGGACGAAGAGGATAGTAGCGATTCAGAGCCTTGCCGGAGAGGGTGAGGTGTCTGGAAAGGAGGTGGTGGGCAGGTCCGGAAACATTGTGCCGAGGTTTGCGATGCCTTCAGGAGAAAAGGTCTCGCAAATAACCATTTCACTCACAAATTTATTACAAGGAGGAGTACTCGCTATGAAAAAAAGAAATGTCTTTATTCCCTTTTTGCTCGTTCTCATGCTGATCGCCACCTTTGCGTCCTGTGCATCCACACCCAAACAGGAAAGCACCGGTGAATATGTCGACGATTCGGTCATCACGACCAAGGTAAAATCCCTGCTCGCAGCGGATGATTTTCTCAAGTCATTCCAGATCGGTGTCGAAAGTTACAAGGGCATTGTCCAACTGAGCGGCTTCGTTAATTCCCAGAATGCCGTCGATAAGGCAGGTCAAATAGCAGGGAGCGTCAAAGGGGTCAGATCGGTAAAGAATAATCTGATCGTGAAGTAGGCGATTGTTGTCCTAATCACTGATGGAGCAAAGGCGGCCACAGCCAGACATTTCCATGTTACCTCGCCGGCGCATGCGGCCGACCCGGGTTCCACCCGGCGGTTGATGCGTCGGGCGTAGGGCACTGAAAAAGGAAAAAACGATGCGGGCGATTGGCAACCTGCTCTGGTTTATTCTCGGCGGGGTATGGATGGGGCTTGCATGGTGGATTGCCGGTTTGCTGGCGTATGTGTCGGCAGTCGGTATCCCCTGGGGTAAGGCATGCTTCGTTATCGGCCAGTTCACCTTCTTTCCATTCGGTAAAGAAGCAATCAGTCGGAAAGAGCTAACACAGAAAGATGATATTGGCACCGGTTCCCTGGGAACCGTCGGAAACGTTATTTGGTTCGTCTTTGCCGGCATCTGGCTGGCGCTCGGGCATGTGTCTTCAGCTTTACTTAACTTCATCACGATTATCGGTATTCCGTTTGGGATACAACACCTGAAATTGGCCGGTATTGCGCTGGCCCCTATCGGCAAAACGATTGTCTCGAAAGAAGTGGCAGCAGCTGCAAGAAAGGCCAACGAGGAGGCAAGGGTGGCGGCTTTGCGGAAGAACGCCTAACTCTTAGAGAGGGACGCGCCGGTCGATGAGAAAACAATGAAAGTACTTCTCGTGTATCCCAAGTACCCCGATACCTTCTGGAGCTTCAAGTATGCCCTGACGTTCATATCCAAAAGAGCTCTTCACCCACCACTCGGCCTGTTAACGGTCGCCGCAATGCTTCCTGAGGAATGGGAGAAACGGCTCATAGACATGAATAGTGCGAACTTGAAAGACCAGGACCTTCAATGGGCGGACTATGTGTTCATTGGTGCCATGGCCGTCCAGAAGGAATCGACCAGACAGGTCATTTCCAGGTGCAAGGAGTTGGGAGCTAAGATCGTTGCGGGGGGTCCGCTCTTCACTGCGGCCTGCGACGATTTCCAGGAAGTGGACCACCTGGTACTCAATGAGGCCGAGACTACATTCCCGCTCTTCTTAGGAGACCTTGCCAAGGGTACAGCCAAACATCTCTATACCTGCAACACATTTCCCAGTCTGGACAAGACGCCCATCCCCCTGTGGGAACTTATTGATATGAAAAGATACGTCTCGATGAATATTCAATATTCCCGGGGTTGCCCCTTTAGCTGCGAATTTTGCGATATTACCACCCTTTATGGCCGCAGGAGTCGAACCAAGAGCGTGGACCAGATACTCGATGAATTGGAAGCTCTGTATTTACTTGGCTGGAGGGGTGGCGTCTTTTTTGTTGATGATAATTTCATAGGCAACAAGAAGAAACTCAGGGAAGATGTCTTGCCCGCGATGATCGACTGGATGAAGAGAAGAAAATATCCCTTTGATTTTGGGACTGAAGCATCAATAGATCTCGCGGACGATGAAGGACTGATAAAGCTGATGATCCAGGCCGGCTTTGAATCTGTTTTTGTCGGCATCGAAACGCCGGATGATCGGGCCCTGAAGGAATGCAGCAAATTCCAAAACGCAAACCGTGATCTCGTCGCCAGCGTGAAAAGAATCCAGAAGTTCGGTTTAAGTGTGCGAGGGGGCTTCATCGTGGGATTTGACAATGATGCTCCTGACATATTTCAACGACAGATCGAGTTCGTCCAAAAAAGCAGGATTATTACCGCCATGGTAGGGATGCTGAATGCCCCGCGTGGGAGTCGACTCTACGAACGCCTTCAAAGAGAAGGCAGGTTGTTAAAGGATGCTTCCGGCGATAACACGGATTTCTCAACCAACATTCTCCCCAAGATGGGTTACGAAAAGCTTGCCGAGGGATATCGAAAGATAATCGGCGGTGTCTATTCGCCTGAATTGTACTATCAACGCGTGAAGGCGTTTCTAAGGGAATACCGGCCTCTGGAAAAGAGAAAAAGACACATCGATCTCAGGTATATCTGGTCTCATTTCAGTTACTTCGGCGCCCCTTTGAAGTCTATGGTGGTATTAGGCATGAAGGATAAAAAAGCCAGGCTCTACTATTGGAAGCTCCTTTTTTGGTCTCTGTTCAGACGGCCCCGGCTCCTTCCCATGGCACTAACTTATTCCATCTATGGGTTCCATTTCCGAAAAGTCTTGGGAGATCATCGGTAAGTGACGTGGGCGAGAACGTGCAGCAGGTGAGTGGCAACGCAGGGCGGCTGAGGGATTTCGTCCAGGACGTCGGCAACTGTACGACCTTAGTGATGGGTTCTTTGGAGGCCGGTTTTAAGACGGGCTTCGGGGTCCTTTTGAAGAAACTAATTTCGGGAGGTGCCCGTTTGAATATCCTCCCTTATTTTGACGAGCAAAGGAGGTAGCAATGGGAAATGAAAAAAGTTGTTCCGGGATGTGCTGTGTGCTGTCGTTTTTGACCGGTACTATTGTGGGAGGCGGTATTGCTCTCCTGGCAGCCCCGAAATCGGGAAAAAGGACAAGGGAGCAGTTGAAGACGATGGCGGGGGACGCGAAAGAGAAGGCAGAGGGTTACTACGATGAGATGAAGGACAAAGCGTCCGAAGCAACGGACAAAGTCCAAGGCTATTACCAAGAGGCAAAGCGAACGGTGGAATCTACAGTGGACGCAGTAAAAAAGACTTTCCAGAAAGCCAAAGAGTGATGCTGCCGGGTCCACGAACCAGCCCCTGCAGGTGGTGGGCGGCATCGTGCTGCTGGCTATAGGAAGCAAGAAAGGCTGATGAGAGGACGTTCACGGATAAGCTGAAAGGAGGAGAGCTATGCTGGGAACTATTTTGATTATCGTCGTGATTTTGATGCTGGTAGGTGCAATGCCCAGATGGCCTCACAGCCGAGGGTGGGGTTACTACCCGAGCGGCGGGCTGGGACTTGTCCTGGTCATTCTGATCATCCTGCTGCTACTGGGTCGGCTTTAGGCGGCCGAGCACTCTTGGTGTCACGCGCAAAAAATAACACCAAGGACTCTTGAACGTATGGCGGCGAACTTGAACCTCAAATCGGCTGCACTCAGCAGCACATAGCCGGGAGCGGACCCCTGTGGCCTGCTTTCGTTGACAAAACAGGGAGGGTTATATCATGCCTTTAATTCACGTGGTGGTGGTACTGATCGTGGTTGGTGTTGTTCTCTGGCTCATCAACCGATTCATCCCGATGGCGGGCTCCATTAAGACGATCTTGAATGCCGTCGTGGTCATTGCCGTTGTCTTGTGGCTCCTGAGCGTTTTTGGAGTTCTTGGTTCGCTCTCCAATATCCGCGTGGGGAAGTAACTGTCTAGGTTCGCCGCATACGGGACACCGGGATACGGTGGATCTGGCTCGCCACCGACCGTCTGGAACCTATTTCGGTATGTAACTTCCAATCGAAATGCCCGTAACAAGAATGATGACACGCTCGTCTATGGAAGTAGTACAAAATATTTGGTGGTTCTGCGGCAGACCGGACACTTTATTTCTTGCAACCTAAACAATATGCAAAAGAATTTCTTAAGGCTGCCTCGGTAATGAGACTCTTATTGGTTGCACCTTCCAACAAGTTGGGGAGAAAAGTGCTTAAAGCCATTAGGATGCCCCAATTGGGTCTCCATATTCTGGCCTCACTGACGCCGGACGATGTTGACATCACCGTTATGGATGAACAAATCAAAGAGATAGATTATTCTTTGCACTTCGACCTGGTTGGGATTTCGTGCATGACTGCAACGGCCAATAGAAGCTATTACTTGGCCGATACGTATAGACAAAAAGGTTCCAAAGTCGTTCTCGGCGGAATTCATCCCACCATTTTACCGGAAGAAGCCATACAGCACGCCGATGCCGTGGTCATCGGAGAGGCAGAAGGCTGCTGGGCAGACGTCATCGCCGATTTCAGAAAGAATAAACTCGGGAGATTCTATCATGTCCCCGCCCCCGATCTCTCAAAGTATCCTTTACCACGGAGAGATTTTCAGATTGACAAGACGCTCTTTAATTGTGTGGGGCTGGCGACGACCAGAGGGTGCCCGTACGCCTGTGAATTCTGTTCGGTGACCGATTTCTATGGCGGGAAAATCAGGCATAGACCGGTTTCCATAGTTGTCGAGGATATCAAGCAGTCCGGCTCAAAGGCGTTTTTGATCCTGGACGATAACGTCACCGGGCACCCGCAATATTCCAAAGAATTATTTGAAGCGCTGATATCGCTGGGCATCAAATGGGTGGGACAAAGCTCCCTATCCCTGGCGAAAGATAAGGAGATGCTGAGATTGTGTCGCCAGTCCGGCTGCGCGGCCTTATTCTTCGGGGTTGAGTCTGTATCGCCCGCAAGCCTGATCGGCATGAAAAAATCACTCAAATCTATAGAAGAGACTGAGGATGCCATTAAGATTATCCAGGATCATGGTATCGCCTTCCACCCCTCCATTATTCTGGGATTTGATACGGACACGAAAGCCATTTTCGATGATACCCTGGAGTTTTTGGCGAGGACCAGGCTTCCCACGATGGCCTTAAACGTCCTGACGCCTTATCCCGGAACACGACTATACCAGCGTTTCAACGATCAGGGACGAATCATATCCCACGACTGGAGCCATTACGACCATCATACCGTCGTATTTCAACCGAAGAACATGACTCCCCAGGAGCTTGCCGAAGGACAGCGTTATGTCCAAAGCGAGTTTTATTCTTTCTCTTCGATCCTTCGGCATATTCCCTCTCTTTTGAGGGTGTCTCCTGTAAACCTCAGGCGGGCTTTGATTTTACTGTTAGTTAATTTCGCCGGTAAACACGTTGCGAAATACATCGACACTTCCCTTGATTGGGCTGTTAGCAAGGAACAGTGGAATCTGCAGGACGTCCAGCCAGACGATATGCCAAAAGAATATGCCATCCGGTAAGAAAAAAGAAACAGACGGAAAGCGTGCCCGCGCAATAACCTCTGAATAGTGGTATATTTATGTAAAGTGATTCTCCATGCCATTGAAGATGCCACCGACGTGGAGTAGACAGATAAAATGAGGTAAAGAGTTATGAAAAACCTTACAGCGTTGAAAGCTTCCGAAACCCGGTACCGGAGACTCTTCGAAACAGCCCAGGACGGGATCCTGATCCTCGACGCAGAAACGGGACAGATAGATGACGTGAACCCGTTCCTGATAGATATGCTGGGCTATACCTACAAAGATTTCCAGGGAAAGAAGCTCTGGGAGATAGGTGAATTCAAAGACATCCAGGCAAGTAAAGAGGCGTTCAGGGAATTGCAGGATAGAGGGTATGTGCGTTACGACGATTTGCCGCTGGAAACAAAAAAGGGGCGGAACATCAGGGTGGAGTTTGTGAGCAATACCTATCAGGTTAACCATCACAAAGTTATCCAGTGCAATATTCGGGATATCACCAATCGAAAACATGTGGACCATGAAGTTCGGGAAGCCCACTCCTACGCCGAAGCGATGATCGACACGGTGCGCGAACCCCTTCTGGTTTTGGATGAACACCTGAAGGTGCTCTCCGCCAGCCGCAGTTTCTATGATACCTTCAGGGTAGCTCCCGGCGAGACTGTGGGAAACTTTATCTACGACCTCGGAAACGGACAGTGGAGTATCCCCCGGCTCCGGAAATTGCTTCGGGACATCCTTAAAAATACCAAACTCGATAACTATGAGGTTGACCACCTGTTCCCGACTATCGGCCACAAATTCATGCGTCTCAATGCACGGCGCATTTACAAGGAAAACGTCGGCACAAAGATGATCCTCCTTGCCATTGAAGATGTCACGGACTTGAAGCAGAGAGATGAAGCATTGAAAGCTTCTGAAACCCGGTACCGGAGACTCTTCGAAACAGCCCAGGACGGGATCCTGATCCTCGACACAGAAACGGGGCAGATAGATGACGTGAACCCATTCCTCGTAGATATGTTGGGCTATGCATACAAAGATTTCCTGGGAAAGAAGCTCTGGGAGCTCGGTGCGTTCAAAAACATCGAGGCAAGCAAGGTGGCGTTTACGAAACTACAGCGCAAAGGGTATGTGCGTTACGACGATTTGCCGCTCACCACAAAAGACGGACGGGAGATTGACGTAGAATTTGTCAGCAATGTTTATCAGGTTAACCATCACAAAGTCATCCAGTGCAATGTCCGCGACACTACCGACAGAAAACGGGCTGAAGAAGAACTCCGGAAGGCACACGATGAACTGGAAAGACGGGTAACAGAGCGGACCGCTCAACTGTCTGAATCGAACAGGCTGCTCAGGCAGGAAATCGCTGCACGTAAAATCGTTGAAGAACAACTGGAGGACTCCCGGGAACGACTGCGCTACCTCAGCACCCATTTGCGGAAGGTAAGAGAACAGGAAAGGACGTCTCTCTCGCGCGAACTCCACGACGAATTGGGGCAGGTCCTAACCGGCATAAAAATGGATGTCGCATGGATAGGAAGAAAAACACCGGAAGACAATACACTGATCGTTGAAAGAGTGAATTCGTTACTCACGCGTCTTGATGATGCCATCCTTTCCGTTCAGAGAATTTCGATGGCATTGAGGCCGCCGGCCCTGGATGATTTTGGCCTGCAGGAAGCGATGAAGCTGGCAGCGGAAGATTTCGAAAAGAGGACAAAGGTTGCCTGCGAAATTATTTCAAAGCCACAGAAGATACTCCTCGAAGGGGAAATTTCTACAGAGGCCTTTCGTATTTTTCAGGAAGCGCTTACCAACATCGCCCGGCATGCAGGCGCGCAGAAGGTCACCGTATCCTTGCGACACGCAGGAGATACGTTCAGTATGGAAGTCAGAGATAACGGGAGGGGCATTACAAAAAAAGAGATCAGAGATCCGAAGTCTATCGGATTAACGGGCATGCGCGAACGAGCGTTTGCCATAGGGGGAACTCTGACCGTTACCGGCACGCGGGGAAAAGGGACGACCGTTACCTTGAGCGTTCCGCTCAGTGAAGGGAAAGAAGAGCCTGACATACGAAAGCGTCGCCCGAAGAAACCGCCGAAGAAGGGATGATCGATGCTTCGTGTCGTTATTGCCGATGACCACCCGGTCGTGCTCAAAGGCCTGAAAGAGATTCTTTCGGAAGGCTTCGACAAGGTGCTACTTGATGAAACCACCACGGGTTATGAGCTTCTACAGAATGTTCAGAAAAATCAGTACGATTTGGTCCTTCTCGATATTTCTCTTCCTGACATAAATGGGCTGGAAGTCCTTAAAGAAATTAAAAAGAAAAAACCGAAACTCCCCGTCCTTATCATAAGCATGTATCCCGAAGAGCAATACGCACTCCGTGCCATGAAGGCCGGGGCACAGGGTTATCTCACAAAACGCAGTGCATCGGATGAGCTGGTGCTGGCGGTACGTAAAATTTTGTCCGGCAAGAGATATATCAGCCCGGCATTTGCCGAAAAGATGCTGTATGACTTCGAGTCGAATGCAGAAAAACCTCCTCACGAACGACTCTCCGATCGAGAGCTTCAGGTGCTCGGTATGATCGGCGGAGGAAAGGCAGTGAATCAAATCGCAGAAGAGCTCCACGTGAGTGCAAACACCGTAAGGACCTATCGGACCCGCATTTTGGAAAAGATCGGTGTGAAAGGAACCAGCGAATTGATTCATTATGCCGTCACGCACAGCCTGGCAGAATAAAAAGAGCCTTTCAGTAAGACAATCACTCATGTTCCGCATTTTTATTAAAAGCTTACCGTGTTCAAGAGCCTTACACGGCGAACAACAGTGCATATAATTTAGATAAGTAATTGTCCGTCACGGAGTGAAAGCCATGAGAGCAAAACGAAAAAAGAGTCTGATGATCGCGGGCGGTGTTGTCGTCCTGATCGTAATCGCTGCGCTTGTGGCTGTCCTCCTATTCGATATCAATTCCTACAAGTCGAAGATCGAAACCGCTGCCTCCGGGGCGACCGGCCTGGATGTCAGAATCAAGGGGAGGATGGGACTCTCTTTCTTTCCCTTTGGTGTATCGGCGAAGGATATCCATGTTGCCAACAAGGGGGCAGAAATCCTCTCCCTTGAACGCCTCAAACTGCGGGTGGAGTTGATGTCCCTGCTGAAGAAGCAACTCAACGTGACCGGTTGCGAGCTTGTCAGGCCGGCCGTCGCGATCGTGAAGGACGCTGAGGGGAAATACAATTTCGAAAGTACTCAAAAAATATCGACTGAAGGGTGGCTGGGAACAGCTTCCGGTTTGCATGAGCTCAAGCTGTCTAAGGGGGCGCTTGTCTATCTTGACAAGAAGACGGGTGTAAAAACCGAGTTGAAAGAAATCAATCTGGCTATCGGGGATCTATCGGTAGGGGATACCTCAGGTGACATTATCAAAAACGTCTCATTCACGGGAAGCTTCGACTGCAAGGAGTTACTGCAAAAGGATCTCAGGATCGAGAACCTCAAGGCTCCCGTGAAGGCGGACAAAGGAGTATTCTCCCTCAAACCCCTTACCATGGACGTCTTCGACGCGAAGGGTGAAGGAGATCTCACGGCAGACGAGTCTGCTTCCGACATTGCGTATAAACTCAACGTGAAGGTGTCAAACCTAGACTTCGAAAAACTTGAGGAGTTCTTCGGCACAAAGAAAGTGATCGGCGGGAAGGGTGAACTCTCTGCCTCCCTGACGGTGAAAGAAAAGGGAGGGCGTATTCTGATGAGCAACCTGGACGGTACGTTCGCTCTCCGGGGCGATGATCTCGTCACGTATACTATGGACCTCGACAAAGTCCTCACAAAGTATGAAACGAGCCAGAAGTTCCACCTCGCCGACGTGGTCGCTTTCTTCTTCGTCGGTCCTCTTGGTACGGTTGCGCTCAAGGGGTACCGCTACGGGGACTTTTACTACCAGGCCCAGGGAGGACAGGGCGCCATCACCCAGTTTATCTCCCACTGGAAGATACAGAACGGTGAGGCCGAGGCTGCGGACTGCGCCCTCGCGACGCACCATAATCGAGTTGCTCTTATTGGCAAGCTCAATCTTGTCAGCGAGCGATTCGACCATGTAACCGTGGCGCTTCTCGATGACAAGGGATGCCCAACCTTCAAACAAACCATCAACGGTTCCTTTGACAGTCCCCGTGCGGGCACCGTGACCGGGGTCGAGTCTCTTGCCGGCCCATTTTTTGATCTTTACAGGAAGGCAAAACGTTTTGCTCAGGCCGGCAAATGCGAGGTCTTCTATAACGGTGCCGTGCAGCAACCCCGCTGACACGCATTCTCTTGTTTCCCTAACCTTTTCTTTTTCCACTATTTCAGCTTAGCAGTAATTATTATGCTTGTGTTGCGAATAACTATACATCCTTAAGGTGAGAAAACGTTTCCGATGCAATTCGGGTAGCAAGAATGATGACATGAAGATTGTTGTTTATGGGACAGACAGAGAACATACAGCCTGCTAGAATTCATAGTTACCATAAACGGGTGGAGAGAACGAGCGCTCCCCTGAAACGCCTCTGCGTGTTGAGACGCAGAGAGTAAACTCATAAGGAGACAGATCATGAAACGAAGTACCCGTCAGTTCATTGTTGCGGTGTCGATCCTTGCCTTTATCGTTCTCGTAGGTACCACTCTCTCGCTGGCAGCCTCTAAGGCACCGACTCCAAAGGTCGTTAGTGTCGAGGAACGTATCAAAACGCTTCATACCGCGCTCAATATCACCCCGGAACAGGAAGAGTTATGGAATAACGTCGCGCAGGTGATGCGGGACAATTCGAAGACGATGGAGGCGCTCATCGCCGCACGGTCAGCAAAAGCAGGCACCACGAACGCGGTCGAAGATTTCAAGTCCTATGGCGAAATTACCCAGGCGCATGCAGACGGCATCCAGAAATTCATCCCAGTCTTCGAGGCCCTCTACAACAACATGTCGGACGCCCAGAAGAAGAATGCCGACACCGTATTCGCACAACGCCACCAGGCGAAGTCAAAGGCCAAGGGCAAATGACCGCGACTGCCACAACGTAAGAACGGGAGGACACTATGAAAATCAAGAGTTTTAGTTCAATGGTCGGCAAGATCGCGATGGCGCTCGTCTTCGCCTCAGCGATCGGCGGTATGTTCATCGCGCCGGCGTTCGGCAGAGATAACGATAGACGCGGAGGGCATGAGGAGCGCGGCCGGTACGAGCACGGTCGTCGTGTGTATCACCCCCGTACCTACTACGGGGCACCTGTCTATGCGCCACCACCGGTCGTCTATGCCCCGGCTCCGTCACCGGGCATCAGCCTCGTCTTCCCCATCCATATACGGTAGGGAATACGCAGCCGTAGGCCGCTTGAGGGCTCGGGGCCTCGGTACCCCACGACGTCCCCTGGATGCACGGGCTTCACCATGAAGGACCTGTGTGTGGTCGTCTTACCGAAACAGGTATGCAGAACAAGACCCGAAAAGGAGGTACAAACCATGCATCATAAAGCCTTGTTGTTCACTACCCTTATGTTTCTTCTTATCATGGCCCCTGTTTTTTCTCCGGCCTCAAGAGCCCAGGCCGCCCGAGAACCATCCGTCAAAGCCGATGAGCCGGGATCTCACTTCCAAAAAGCCGTTGAGCTCTTCGTAAAGAAAGACTTGAAAGCAGCTGCATCCGAGATTCGAAAAGGGGCAGGATTTCTCAAGCGGAAAGCAAAGAGCGCCACAAAGGAGGGCAAGGAAGGCCTCAGTGCGTCGGCTCAGGAACTAGAGAAATTGGCTAAGGACGTCGAAAGAGGGGGCGTGACCTCTGAGAAGCAACTCAAGGATACCTTCGCGAGATCATACGAAGCCTTATCGAATCACGAATACCGGAGGGCTTCTGAATCCTGGGCTAAGAAAAAGACACGAGAGACCGGCCAAGCTCTCACGAATGCAGCGGCCGACATGGAGCAGGCTGCAAAGTGGTCTGGCCGCGAGCTGGAAACAGGCACGGCAGATACCATAGACTACGCACGTGCGGTTGGCGGTAAACTCATAAAGGGAGCCGGCTGGACCGCGGATGAGGTGGACAAGGGTATCAAAGGAATAAGCAGCGCACTTTCAAAGTTTGGAGAAAAGGTGGAGCCCAAAGATAAGTAATGAGCGCTGGTATGCCGGGCTTTGTTGTGTTAATCGTCGGGCATCAGTCTCGTCTACCCCATCCACATTCGATAGGGAATCCTCAGCGTCGACCGCTCGAGTGCTCAGGGCTCGGTACTCTCAGACAGAGCCGAAGCCCCTTGCTTACGTATGGGTGGGTCATATATTCGTATGCCAGGTGACAAACAAAAGAAAGGAGAGGGGATGACTTCCCTCGACCGTATACATAGCTCGAACCCACTGATAACCGTGCTTACACTCATCGGCCGGGGGACCTTCCGTCTTCTCGGCAATTTCGGTGCAATGGCCATTTTCTTTTCCCTGGCCTTCATCAACATCTTCCGAAGAAAGCAACTCCGGGAGATCGTAAAGCAGGTATATTATATCGGCGCCACATCGTCCTTGATCGTAATGCTGGTGGGCCTTTTCACCGGTATGGTGCTCGGATTGCAGCTTTTCTACACCCTGGTAAAGTTTGGCTCTGTAGGGGCTCTCGGGTCTGCCGTATCCCTCTCCCTTGTCAGGGAAATGGGGCCGGTCCTCGCCGCCATTATGATCACTGCCCGCGCCGGCTCCGGCATGGCCGCGGAGATCGGGATCCTTCGCATCTCGGAGCAGGTCGATGCCCTCTACGCAATGAGGGTCGATCCCGTACGGTACCTTATCAGCCCGCGGATCGCTGCCTCAATCATCAGCTTTCCCTTGCTCACCGCCTTTTTTGACCTGATCGGGATCATCGGAGGGTATCTCACCGGTGTCCTGCTGTTGGGAACAAATGGAGGCACGTACTTTTATCGTGTGCACTCTTCCCTGAATATGGTGGACGTCAGAGGAGGTTTCATCAAAGCCCTGGTTTTTGCCGCAATCGTCTCCTGCGTCTGCTGCTTCCAGGGGTATTTCTGCCATATGCGGACCGGCGGTTACGGAGCCAAGGCCGTCGGCCTTGCTACCATCTCGGCAGTCGTGCTCTCGTGTGTGATGATCCTCATTGCAGATTACGTCTTAACGTCGTTTCTCATGTAGGCCCGGCGATGGCCATTCCTTTAATAGAATTCAGAAACATCACCAAGCGCTTTGGCGACAAGACTGTACTCGACAAGGTCAACCTCAAAATTTATGAAAACCAGATCACGACGATTATCGGGAAGAGCGGCACGGGCAAAAGCGTGCTTCTCAAACATATCATCGGACTTCTCAAGCCGGACGAAGGCGCAATTCTCTTTCGCGGAAAGCCCGTTGCTGCCATGAAGAAGAATGAATGGGAGGATTACAGGAATGGGGTCGCCTACCTGTTCCAGAACAATGCGCTCCTCGACTCGATGACGGTCTTCGATAACGTTGCCTTTCCCCTCCAACAGACGACGAATCTCGACAAGATCGAGATCGAAAAAAGGGTAGCGAAAAAGATCGAGGACCTGGAACTTACCGAAGCGGTCGATAAGTATCCTTCGGAACTCTCGGGCGGGATGCAGAAACGGGTAGCCCTGGCGCGGGCCCTGGTGACGGACCCGAAGATCATACTCTTTGACGAGCCGACCACGGGTCAGGACCCTATTCGGAAGAACATGATCCTCTCCATGATCGTCCATTACAGGAGAAAGTTCGGGTTTACCGCCGTACTGATCAGCCATGACATTCCCGACGTTTTCTTTATTTCGGATCGGCTTGTCATTCTCTGGGAAGGAGCGGTCGGCTTTGAAGGGACCTACGAAGAGGCCGTCAGGCTGAAACTTCCCATGATCGACGAGTTTCTCCGCAGCCTTGAGGGTTTCCAGGACGAGCTGACGGGTCTGCTTTCCCGGGAGGCGTTCAAGGGGCAATACGCCGCGATGCTGGGGGGCAGCGCCGGGATATCAACCGCTTCCGCCGCGCTTTTCAGCGTCGAATTCGATCTACTGCACGAGGCGCTGGGACCGCAGGCGGCCGTGGAAGTCCTCAGGGCACTTGGCGAATACGTGAACCGCCGCTTCAAACCCATGGGCGGCTTCTCGGCCCGTCACAGCAGGGATCAGATCCTGACCATATTCCCTAACACGAGCCCTGATCAGGCGCGGCAACTGGTGGCCGACTTTGTGCCGGAATTGAACCAGGAGGCCCTTGCCCGAATTCAGACTATTGCACAGGCAAAGATGGGTGCACAGGCATGTCCCGAGATCCAGGTCAGTGCGGGAATCACGGAAGTCTCTTCTACTGACGAGATCGATCAGATAATCGTAAAAGCTGAAGCGAACCAACAGATTGTCGCAACACATCAAGGCGGCTCCGGAGGAAGCGAGTGATGAAAAAATATTCAATGGAAACGGTTGTCGGCGTTTTCGTGGTGATCGGTCTCATATGTGTGGGATATATGACTGTGAAGCTCGGCAAACTCTCGCTGTTTGGAGAGGAGACCTACCCGCTTAAAGCCCGGTTTGCGTCGGTCTCCGGACTCAGGGTTGGTAGCGCGGTCGAAGTCTACGGCATCGAGGTAGGCAGCGTGATGCACCTCGGCATAGACGCTGAGAGACAGATGGGGGTCGTTGATATGAACATCAACAAGGGCGTGAAGGTTTACGACGATGCGGGGGCAACCATCAAGACCTCCGGACTCATCGGGGATAAGTATGTGAAAATCGATCCCGGAGGAGCGGGCGTTGTCCTGAAACCGGACGGCATGATCACGCAGACCTCTGTGCCGGCGGATATAGAAGATCTTATAGGCAAGTATGCATTCGGGGACGTGAAGAAGGAACCTGACAAAGCCCCGGAAAAACCTGCCAAGTGATCGAGGAGAGCATCATGAATAAATGGCTGGCCAGGGAGGCCCTTCGCAAAAAGGTGGGCAAGGGATGAGCCGCATGCACGTGATGTTCAATCCCAAAACAATAGCTCTGATCGGCGCAACCGACAAGGAAGGCGCCGTGGGACGGACTATCCTGGAGAACCTGCTCCGGTCAAAAGAGAGGAGGATATTTCCGGTAAACCCCCGTACGAACAAAGTATTGGATGTGGAGAGCTATCCCACCATCGCAGGCGTACCCGGGCATGTGGATCTGGCCGTTGTGGCAACTCCTGCCCGGTCAGTGCCCGAAGTGGTTGAGGAATGCGGCCAGGCAGGCGTAGAGGGGGTAGTAATAATCTCCGCCGGGTTTAAAGAGATTGGTGAAGAAGGCACGCGACTGGAGAGCGAAATAGAACGAATCAGAAAAAAATACGGGATGCGTATTTTGGGACCAAACTGCCTCGGTTTCGTACGGCCTCCCCTGGATTTTAATGCGACGTTTCTCAGGGGTAAGCCTCCTGCCGGAAATATCGCTTTCATCTCTCAGAGCGGTGCCCTCGGCAGCGCGATACTCGATTGGGCGGTCAGCGCCGGGGTAGGCTTTAGCATGTTTGCATCACTCGGCTCCATGATCGATGTCGACTTTGGCGACATGATCGATTTTCTGGGAGATGACGAGGCCACCAGGAGCATCCTGATCTATATGGAGGGTGTGGGCAACGCGAGAAAATTTATGAGTGCGGCCAGGGCGTTCGCCCGCCGCAAACCTATCATTATTTTGAAGCCGGGGCGATTTGCACAGAGTGCAAGGGCAGCCCATTCCCACACCGGCGCTATGGCAGGGGACGACGCGGTATACGAAGCGGCCTTCAGGAGGGCCGGCGCCGTGAGGGTCGGCGAAATAGCGGAACTCTTCGATGCTGCCGAGGTTCTTGATTCGAAGAGGCTGCCGGCCGGTCCGCGGCTCGCCATAGTAACATCCGCCGGCGGACCTGGTGTGATGGCCACCGACGCGCTTATTCACCTGGGTGGGGAGCTGGCGGAACTCTCTGGCGAGAGCATGAAGCAACTCAATGCATTGTTGCCGCCTTACTGGAGTAAGGCCAATCCTGTCGACCTGCTTGGAGACGCAACCGTCGACAGGTTCACGAAATCGCTCGCTATATGCCTCGGTGATCCCAAAGTAGACGGGGTGCTTGTCATTTACGTGCCCATGGACTCTGCCCCTTCAACCCAGGTTGCGCAAGCGGTGGCCGATTGTGCAAAAAATGCCTGGAAGCCTGTCATTGCAACGTGGATGGGGGCAGAAGACGTGGAAGAGGGGAGACGCATTTTTGTTGAGAATAGCATCCCGCACTACGACACCCCGGAGGAGGGTGTCCGAACTTATGTGAATATGTGTAGGTATAAGAGACATCTCGACCAGCTCTATGAGACTCCTGACGAGTTGCCGGCGCAGAAAGCGCCCTCGAAAGATCACCTGAAAGAGCTTCTCAAGATCGTCCTCAAGGAAGGACGAACGCTTCTCAACGAGGAAGAGTCCAAGGATTTTTTGATGACCTACGGCATCCCGGTGACGCCGGCGCAGCTTGCCCGGGATTCCGAAGCGGCGGTACGCATCGCGGAAAAGGTGGGCTATCCGGTCGTTATCAAGGTCGTCTCGCCTGACATCTCCCACAAAAGCGATGTGGGCGGCGTCATCATGGGGATCGATTCGAGCGCAGCCCTCAAAGAAGCCTACGAGAAGCTGATGGAAAGGGTGAAGCAACGCGCCCCGGCGGCGGCCATAACGGGCGTAGCCGTCGAGAAGATGTTTACCGATATTGATTATGAGCTCATTCTCGGGACCAAGAAGGATAAGGACTTCGGTTCTGTTATCCTCTTCGGGATGGGCGGGACTATGGCGGAGTTCATCAAAGATTTTTCAATTGGACTCCCGCCGCTCAACCAGACATTGGCAAAGATGCTGATGCAGGACACCAATGTATATAAAATGCTCCAGGGCTTTCGGGGCAAACCGCCGGCTGATTTTGAAGGGCTCGAGGAAATCCTTGTCAATTTTTCGAACCTTATCGTCGACTTTCCCGAAATAGCTGAAATCGACATAAATCCTCTTGCCATAGCGAATGGCAAAGCCTCAGCGCTTGACGCACGAATCGTTATTAACAAAGATTATGACGCTATTGGTCGATCGGCCTACCCGCACTTGATCATCACTCCTTATCCGACCAAGTACATTACGCCCTGGAAACTGTCCGATGGCACCGAAGTGCTTCTGAGGCCCATACGGCCTGAAGACGAGCCCGCGGAGCACGAGATGCTCGCTTCGTTGTCTCAAAAAACATTGAGGACCAGGTTCTTCTCCCTTATCAAAGATATATCTCATGAGTGGCTTATCCTTTTCTGTAATATCGACTACGACCGGCACATGGCGATAGTTGCGGAGATGGAGGAAAATGGAACGAAAAAGATGGTAGGGGTTGCACGACTCATTATGAACCAGGACCTGACGTCCGGCGAACTGGCTGTTCTCGTGCAGGATAGGTTCCAAGGGAAACACCTTGGGTCCAAATTCGTAGAGGTTCTCGTCGGGATAGCCCGGGAAAGGGGCCTCGAGGAAGTCCGGGCGGATGTCCTTACCGAGAATGAGAGCATGCTCAACGTCTTCAGGCGGTTGGGGTTCACGACTCATTGGGCTGTGGGCGGCACGAGCGAAGCCGTGCTGAAGCTGAAAGAATAATTGGGCTGTGATCGTGGGAAAGAACGCCTTGACTCTTCTATTTTGAGGAACTACTTTTCTTCGTAATGATAGAAGCACGTTATCTCAGCACCCTCTTTCTCCTTCTCCTCGTGCCGGCTCAAGGCCTGGCCTTCCCTGACACGATCGAGAGTGGCCCGGCGGGCCGGAGCCACGTTGAGACATACCATTACGAGGCTGTGGCGGCAGGTAAAGAGAACGACAAGGAAGAAATCGAGCTTGCTTTTTCTTTCGAGGAAAACAGCGCTGCATATGCTTCAACGATAGTCTCTGCAAAGTCAGACGAGCGCATAACCATCAACATGACCAAGGAAGGGAATTTGATTTCAGGGGCCAGGAGTCTCCGCAAAAGCCCTGGAGGCCCCACCGAGGAGAAGATATGGAGAGACGGAAGAACGGCATACGTCCAGCAAACCTCCGGAACGGATAAAAAGACCATACAGCTGGATATTCCCGAAGGCAGAACTCTGGCTATTGAGGGCTCCCTCCTTGTGCTCCTCAGGTTTTTCCCTTACGACAGTACCACCCGATGGGATCTTTTCATGATTGATTTCTCGGGAGAATCCATTACCGCCACTGCCCGTCAGGCCGGCATTGAGCGTATCACCGTGCCTGCGGGCGAATTCTCCTGTTACCGGATGGAGGTCCTTATCCATACCTTCATCCTGAGCCCAAAAATAGTCTGTTGGGTTACCACGGAGAAACCCCATTTCGTGGTAAAGAGCGAGGGGAAGAGAAGCCTGCTTAGCCCCAAATATATCACTATGTTAATTGGCAAGCAGTGAGAAAGCGATTGACGGTATCGGTGACGCGGCAAACTCCGATAGCGAAAGACTGATCTGCCGCATTAAGCCTGTTGTTAGGTACGCAGGTTATTGCGGAACCCGAGCACAAAAATCAATAGTTGACTGAGAAGAAAAGGCTAATTCTGGTCCATATCCCCGTTGTAAAAAAGACGACACGCTCGTACACGAAACCGCTACAAAATAATTGTTGGTTCTGGGACAGACATGAGGGAGTGTCTGCTGTATCATAAATACAGAGGTAATAACATTGCCTTTACGATTGAACGCTTTCATTAACAAGCCTCTTGTACATCAATCTTTGGTTCCATTTTCATAGTAAGTCAGGGCGCCCCGCTGGTTGTCCCGCGAATGGAGGCATAAGATGACGAATAAAACGAGACTTATCTTTGTTATCGCAGCCACTATTTCCGCTGTCTTCTGTCTGCTGATGAGTACGCAGTTTGCCTTTGATATTGCTAACCAGGCACTCTCAGTAGTTGCGAATGCACTCGGCCTACATGAGGCGCCTAGACTTTCTGCTCTGCCGGTATTGGTAATTCCCGGTCTGTATCTTGCCTTCAGGCAGAGAAGACACTCATAACTTAGACTTCGTACTTAGTAAGGAAGGATAGGTAGCGACTGAAGAAGGGCCTGAGACGTCCGTATTGCGGGATATACGTCTGCATCCGGGACTGACGCCTACAACCAAAAGTTGAGCGAAAGAAGGGCAAATGCCGTCAAAGGATACCTCGTGAGCGAAGGGATCATATCATCGGACAGGCTTTCCGTTATCGGATATGGCAAGAAGGATCCGGCAATGCATGAAGCGGCCCCGAAAGACCTCTACTCAGCGGCGGCAAAGGCAAACATGAGAGTTCTTTTCGAAATCGTCGTGCAATAGGAGCACAAAACATGCACCTCACCTATCGTCATGAATTAATGAAACAGGTCCCACCGGCTCCACATT
>Ga0209039_10000232_pt1 | contig 52320 bp, 45 predicted proteins | sample BogFormECP12_OM1_FD_188238 | JGI IMG/M metagenome (GOLD analysis project Ga0209039, IMG submission 188238) | Bog forest soil microbial communities from Calvert Island, British Columbia, Canada - ECP12_OM1 (SPAdes) (version 2) | ecosystem: Environmental > Aquatic > Freshwater > Wetlands > Bog ...
ATAAGCGGGGAATTTCACCGAGGAGTCCTTCGGGCGGGAAATTCGTGGCTTGTTGTTGATGATCTCCGCGCAGCTGTGATCATCATCTGCATTGTAGGGAATGGCATCGTTCCATTCCGGGGCGACATATTCCGCTTTTTTGGCGGCGCATTCGAAGATGTCGAAGTGCGCCCGGGTAGCAGCTACGCAAGCGTCTGATTCGTTTTCAGCCATCACGAACAAAACGATTTTCACCTGATACAGTTTCTTTTCCATGGATCCTCCTATCCTGTGCAATCGGACAAATTGGCAGAATGACAAGAACGGTTCAGCCTGGCCAGGATGTTTCTGGCGCGGGATTTGACCGCGACGGGAGCGGGTTTTGCCTCACGGACGATGGGCTGGCCGGCAATGTGAAGAAAAAAAGGCTGCCCTTGCCAACTTCGCTCTCGACGCCCACCTGACCACCCAGCTTTTCGACGATTTGGTGTACGATTGACAGACCCAACCCGTGACCCGAATTTTGGACAGGGTCGATTTGGTTGAATGGCGTGAACAGGCGCCCCTTGACGTCTGGTGGGAGCCCTGGCCCATTATCCTTCATCCAGAAGCGCACCCTGCCGTCCGCTTGGGGCGAAGCGCCCAGTTCTACCCGCGGCGGCCGGCCTCCATGCTTGAGGGCATTGCTGAAAAGGTTGGCCCACACCTCTTCGATCCAGGGGGCGTAGCCGATGGCCTCCGGCCAGACCTCCGGGAGGCCGATCCGCGCCCGGTGTTCCTTGATCATATAACTCAAACGATCCCTGACGTTCGCCACGATCCAGGCCATGTCCACCGGTTCCACGGATACTTCCGCTTTGTGCACCAAGGCCAGGAGCAATAAGTTATCGATGATTTTATTCATTTTGTATGCGGTGGACCTGATTTGCCGCATATGCTCCTTCAATTCCTGGCGGGTCAGATCAGGGACGTCGGCGATCAAGTCTGAAGTGATGACCACAACGGCCAGGGGGTCTTTCAGGTCGTGGGCGACCATGTGGGCATAGGCTTCCAGTTCCTTGTTTCGAGCCTGCAGGGCAGCCTCCCGCTCCCGCAGCTTTTCCTTCGAGCGTTGTAGATCCTCGAAGGTATCCCGGATCACGTCTTCCATTCCCGGGGTCTCGGCTAATTCTGAAAAGCTCACACCCGGTTTTCTCTAAAGAAACTCCAGGAGCGAGCGGCGTTCTTTGTAGCAGGTCATCATGGTAGCCCCTCATAGGTATTTGATGATATTTCACGATTTCAAATTAATATATTAAAACAAAAGCTCCCCGGGAACATCCATCCACTGGGGAGTGTTTCCCTCCGCCACTTGGGGGAGATATGGAGGGGGCTTAGTCAATCAGCCGATTGCGCAGGGCGAGGGTGACAGCTTCCGTGCGGCTGGCGACGCCCAGCTTGGACAGGATATTACTGACGTGAGATTTTACGGTGGATGGGCTGACGGTCAGCCTGGCGGCGATCTGGGTGTTGTTCAACCCCTCGACCATTAAGACCAGAACGGCATGCTCGCGCTCGGTCAGATCAAGCCCCGGCGCCGGAGGTTGGGAGGCGGCATGGACGAGCGCCTGGGCGGCCTCGGGGGAGAGGGTGGCGCGGCCGGCATGCGCGGCCCGGATAGCCTGGGCCAGTTCGTCGGCGGTCACATCCTTGAGCAAATATCCGATGGCTCCGGCCTGCAGCGCACTCTGGACCAGGATCTCCTCTTTGAAACTCGTCAGCGCAATGACCTGGATCAAAGACGACTGTTTGCGGATGAGCCGCGTTGCCGTGGCCCCATCCATATCCGGCATGACCATGTCCATCAGAACCACGTCCGGCTGAAGCTGGGCGCACAATTGAATGGCTGCCTGTCCGCTGGCGGCCTCGCCCGTCAGTTCCAGGTCGTCAAAGACCTTCAGGAAGGTTGCCAACCCTCGGCGCACCATCGTATGATCGTCAACGACCAGGACACGGATTCGCGGGGAGGAAGTCTTTGTCATTGGGCCTCCTGTTTCGCTCCTCCCGGCCAGCGTAAAGTGACATCGACTCCATGACCCGGCTGGCTGGTGACCGTCAATTGCGCGCCCGCAGCTTCGGCACGCTCGCGCATCATGCCCATCCCGTAATGACCGGGCGTGGTGATCTGGCCGGGGTCGAAGCCGAATCCATCATCGTGGATCCGCATTTCCACCGAGCTGACCACAATCTCCTGCGGCTCACCGGCGTGTGCGCTGGACTGAGATGGCTGTGCCACATGACCATCATACTGCAAATCGATCTCCACCCGTTTGGCCTCGGCATGTTTGGCAACATTGTTCAGCGCCTCCTGGCAGATTCGGTAGAGCATCACCTGAATTTCTGCGGGCAGAACATGTTCCCCGGCGATGGTCATGGAGACCGGAACGTTCGTCCGTCCTGTAAAGGCGTTAGCTAGCTGGCGCAGCAGATCGCCCAGACTGCTGTCGGTCAGGACCGATGGGCGCAATTCGGCCAACAGCTCGCGCATCTCGGCCAGTGCCCCGCGCGTCAGCCGGCGCAGATCCTCCAGCGACTGCCGTGCTTCGACCGGGTCACGGTCCCACAGGCGCGGCAGGACTTCAGCGATCAGACCGGCTGAGAAGAGTGATTGATTAACCGCATCATGCAGGTTCTGCGCCAGTCGCTGCCGTTCCTGCATCGCGGCGAGAGTCCGGGCATGTTCGTATAGCTCCGCATTGACCATGGTGATCGCAACCTGGTCGGCCATCGCTAGGGCCAGGGCGGCGTGGTGGGCCGTGAAATAATTCCGCCGGGAGTGGGCGATCCCGAGGCCGCCAATGATTCGTCCTTTGATGGCCAGGGGCACCCACATCCACGCCCGGACTCCTTCCAGGAGTACGGCTGCATCCCCGATTAAGAGTGAGCGGAGAAATCTGGCCTCCGGGTCGGCGCCGTTTACGTCGCCGATGCGGATCGGGCGGTGCCCGTTGAACAAAGCAGCCAGGGTCTCGGGACCATTCAGGCGGATCTGGAACGGTGCAGCCGGCTCAAGATGCTCTGGCCCGCGCACGGCCAGGGCGGTCAGCGTCGAGTCGGTCAGCCCGAAAATAGCGGCATGGGTATATTCGATGATCCCCCGCAATTGGTCCAGGATCAGTCCTGGCTGGAGTTCCAGTGTGGAGGCCAGGGTATGCGAAATCTTCAACAGCGTGGATTGCTCATGCGTGCGGGCTTTGATCCGCTGGTGGAGGCGCTGTTCCGCCTGGATACGCCTGCTGATATCCCGGACGACGCCCAGTACACACGGCCGGTCCTGAAAAGTGATTGCCGACCCGTGCCATGCGGCGTGAAACATCGATCCGTTCCGGCGTACTTGCTCTACGCGGGTGTCGAATAAAGCATGGGTTCGAAACGCCTGCATAAAGTTCTTGAATATTTCCTGGCTGCCTGTGTGGATGTATGCTGTTGGGAGCAGGCCGATGAATTCTGTGCGGTTGTAGCCATGCATCGCACAAGCTGCCGGGTTAGCCTCGACCACACGGCCGGTTTCTAAATCGGTGATGATCAACCCGTCGTTGCTGGCATCGAAGATCGATCGATATGGATCTTCTCTTTGGGGCGACGGGCGGTTCCGGCTTGTAGTCATAAAGGTTTTTTTCATTCCGTCCAAGGGTTTGAAGAGGCTCGAAATACCCTTTAATTCTACTACGGACGAAAAAATCTCAGGGGTGATTTTTCGTCATCTTTTTCTACCATGGGGAAGCGCAGTTGCCATCATCACCCTTGGGCTGGAAGAGACACTTCCGAAAAAATCCGACGAGAATCTCAGTTACGAGCTTGATGTCCGACACCAGACCTGAAAGGATCAAAACCGCAGGGCGGGCCAGAGTCGGCAGCCCGTGGATCGGATGTGTGCGGAGTGCTCCCGGTTGTATAATGATTCCAGCGTTGGATGTCCGCCTCCACCCTCCTAAAAGGATCACCCATGGCCAAAAACAACTCCCAGGAGCATTTCCAGACCTTATTTGAATACGCTCCCATTTCCCTCTGGGAAGAGGATTTCAGCGGCATTAAGCACCTGTTCGACGACTTACGCCAGCAGGGGGTCCGCGCCCTGGACGCCTATCTGGAGGAACATCCCGATTTTGGGGAGGCCTGCATCCGCCGGATGATCGTTCTGCGGGTCAACCAGCAGACCCTGGGGATGCTGAAGGCCGCCTCGCAGAAGCAGCTGGTCGACCACTTGGACCGGGTCTTCCACGAAGGGATGCGCCACCATTTTCGTGCTGAGCTGCTGGCTCTTTGGAACGGGGACCTGGCCTGGTCTGGGGAGGGTGTGAACTACACTTTGGATGGGACGCCCCTCGACGTCCTGCTGCACTGGCGCATCCTGCCAGGTTGCGAGGGGACCTGGGAACGGGTCCTGGTGACGATCGAGGATATCACCACCCGCAAACGGGCTGAACAGCGCCTGCAGGCGCTGTTTGATACCTCGCCGATTTCACTGTGGGAGGAGGATTATCGGGCCGTCAAAAAGTATCTCGATGCTCTGCATGAAAGCGGGGTTACCGATCTGGAGGCCTACCTCCAGGAGAATCCTGAGGCAGTGAGCCATTGCATGAGCCTGATCCAGGTGCTGGACGTCAACGAAAGAACCTTGGAATTGTTCGGGGCGGAGACCAGGAGGCAATTCCTCGACAACCTGGACCAGGTTTTCCGCGATGAAATGAAGACCCACTTTGCCAAAGAACTTGTGGACTTGTGGAACGGGAAGCTGGCTTATGAGCGCGACGGTATCAACTATTCGCTGAGCGGGGAGCCGGTGAATATTCACATCGACTTTCGAGTGATGCCCGGGCATGAGGCGGACTTCGGTTGGGTGCTGGTCGCCATCCAGGACATCACCTCCCGGAAAAAGGCGGAGGAATATTTGCGCTACCTGGGCAGCCACGACGTGATGACCGGCCTTTATAATCGCACCTACTTCCAGGAAACGCTGGACCAGCTGGACAAGGAGCGCAGGGACCCGGTCAGTGTGATTGTCGCAGACCTCAACGGCCTGAAGCGGATCAACGACACCCATGGGCACCGGGCTGGTGATGCCATCATCCGCCGCGCCGCCGAGGTGTTGAAATCCGCCTTCGACGGACAGAGCGTGGTGGCGCGCGTCGGAGGGGACGAATTCGTCGTCATCATGCCCGGAGCAGATCGGCAAGCTGCCGAAGAGGCCATCGAACACCTGGGTGTGCTGGTCGAAATGAACAACAAATACTACCGCGAACCGGACCTGAGCATTTCTCTGGGGGCTGCTTCCAGCCATCCTGGCCTGCCGTTCGAAAAGGTGGTCAGTCTGGCAGACGAGGCCATGTACCGGAAGAAGGGGCAATACTATCGGCGGCGAAAGGAGGACACGGAAGAAAAGTGAAATCTACGATCCTCGGCGATAGTTCCCTGAAAATAATTGGGAAGACAGCCCTCGGGCGCTAAGGCGAATTCCAATCGGCAGTTATGGACAGACAGATTGCCGACGGTCGAAGACGGCCACATCGACCCAATTGCCTGCCTGATCCCGGGCGTCCTTCCTGTTAATGAAACTGGCGGGAAGGGGTCGGTCAAGCCTAAGGAGCCGGAAGGAGGATGGATAGGCCGGGCGTGAGCTGAGACTCTGCGGACACCCGGCTGGCAGCAGTGAAACTCTCCGGAGACACTTTCCAATCGAAGGCGAAGGTCTCAAGCGTAACCCCACACCGGGCGGGATATCTTACCAATTTGCGCAGAGATAGCTGGCCAGGGGGCAGCAAGGGCCCCGGCAAACATGGGGATCGCCAATAATCGGACGCTGCCTCCATAGGCGGCTGCCGATGGTTATCGTGCTAAAATCAGCCTCGGAGGGAAAATGAAAGAAACCATGCTGCCTCCTTCTACAGAGGCTCTGACCGCCCTATTGGAAAAACTGGCGCCTGGAAGCAAGGTCTCCGCTCTTCAACCTCTCCTGGGTAGCTTTTCAAACTCGACCTTTCTCGTCGACATTGACTCTGCCTTTGGCGTCCGATCTCGGATTGTCGTCAGACGCTATGCCGTCTTCGGCGATTACGACCGCGGGGAAAAAGCCAGACGGGAATACAGGACTCTCGAACTGCTGAAGGCATACGCCGTGCCTGCTCCGAAACCGCTTTTCCTGGACGTGGAAGGATCAACCCTGGGCAGACCGGGAATCATCACTTCATTCATGAACGGAAAGCAGGTCGCGGCACCTAAGGATCCAAGCGCGTGGACAAGCGAGCTGGCGGCTGTTCTTTCCAGGATCCATTCCATCTCGTGCGAGAAGAATGAAGCGGATTTCCTGCTGGATGCAAATTCCGAGGCTACGTGGTTTCTGCGATCCGATGGCGTTCCTGACTACATGCAGGCCCATCCTGACGGGCCGGCAGTCTGGAACGCCCTGCGAAACCTCGCGCAGGGGCTTCGTCGGGTCGAGCCGCGGCTGGTGCATATCGACTACCAGCCGGGGAATATCCTTTGGGAAGGGGAGCATATTAGCGCCGTCCTTGATTGGGAGGAGGCCGCCCTTGGTGACGCGGGGATTGACGTGGCTTACTTGTGCACCCAGCTGGCCACGCAGTTCTCACAGGAGCTGGCCGTGGAATTCCTGAGGAATTATGAAACCTCAATCGGGAAGCGAGTTGAGAATCTGGAGTTCTGGGAGCTGGCTGCTGCGGTCCGGATGATGCCTGATCCAGCGGCCTTTGTTCCGGAGTGGCAATTGCTGGGCAACGAGAACTGCAGCGCGGAATCCGTCCGCCAAGGGTTGACGCAGTTCATCGCCAGCGCCATGCACGGGACAGGTCTATTTCAATAGCTGGATAAAACCTTAAAAACAATTTCCCCGGCCAAATGACCCAGGAAATTGGGCAACGAAATTGGATCGGGGCGGTGAAGCTGAAGTGCATCCCGGTTGGGTGATGGTCGAAGCAGGGATCGAATCCCAGGGGGCGAGGATTTTTCCCTCACCCCTTGGGTTCGACGGTGCGTGCCATTCGACGCGATGATATTCACCCGACCGATCGATCTTTTTCCCCCCAATGGATCGCAATCGTTCCAAGCATCAAACGGTGGAAGCCGATGTTGCGGAAGCCGACCGAGGACATCTTATCGGCGAGCTCTTCGGCAGATACGAAGGATTCGCTGGAAGCCGGTAGGTAGCGATAGGCTTCACGGTCCCCGGAAACCAGGCCGCCGACGAACGGAATGACGAGGTGCATGTGGACCCAGACCAGGGGTGTGAAGATGCCTTTGCGGGGGCGGGTGGTCTCCAAGATGACCATACGCCCGCTCTCCTTCAGAATTCGAAATTGCTCCCTCAGGGCTGTGGTCAGGTCGCCCACATTACGCATTAGAAACCCGGAGACCACGGCATCGAACGATTTGTCAGGGAAGGGCAGGTGTAGGGCGTCAGCATTCGTCCAGGGCAGGGGACCGGATTTTTGCCCGGCGAACATCATGGCGAGGTTAAAATCAGCGGCGACCACGCGGCAGTCCGGCTGTTGTCGCAGTGCCTGGCGGCACAGGTCGCCGGTGCCCGTTCCAATATCCAGAAGATGGTCGCCAGGGGTCAGCCGGGCATGCCAAATGGCCTGCCTGCGCCAGCGCAGGTCTTGACCGGCGGTCATCAGCCGGTTCATCAGATCGTAGCGCTTTGCAATGCGGCTGAAAACCCTTTGAACGTAACTGGCTCGTTCAGCGCCGGTTAATTGACTCATAAGGCTCCATTGGTGCCTGGATTATAATTGCGAAATAACGGTTCGATGGGTGTTGCTGTGTCTTCCGAAATTCCAAATCCAAATCGTTTTCAAATCTGGTGGCTGGCCATTCGCCCGCGTACGCTTCCTGCAGCTGCAGCCGGGGTTGTCGCGGGAAGCGCTTTGGCGCTCTACGATCGGACCTTTCGTCCAATCCCGGCGTTGACGGCGCTTTTGGTCGCTCTGTTGCTCCAGGCTGGCAGCAATCTTGCGAACGATGTTTTCGATTTCGAGCGTGGAGCAGATTCCCCGCAACGCCATGGACCGCGGCGAGCAACCCAGTCGGGGCTGCTCACACCGGACCAGGTCAAGGGAGGAATGTGGGTAACCTTCGCTCTTGCCACCCTTTTGGGTCTATACCTGGCATTTGAAGCGGGGTGGGTAGTGGTCGTGGTGGGCCTGGCGGCAATCATTTCCGCGATCACCTATACCGGCGGACCGTTCCCGCTGGGGTATTACGGCCTGGGTGATCTGTTTGTATTCCTGTTCTTCGGGTTGGCCTCGGTGGCGGGAACCTACTTCGTGCAAGCCGGGAGGATTTCACCGGCAGCATGGTGGATGTCACTGCCGATCGGTCTGATCATTGTCGGCATTCTGGTGGTTAACAATCTGCGGGACATAGACACGGATCGCCTGGCGGGTAAACATACGCTGGCGGTGATGCTCGGCGAACGTTTTGCAAAAGGGGAGTATCTCTTCTGCCTGCTGATGGCATTTTTCTGCCTGCCCCCATTGTGTGCAATGAGGGTTCTTCCCTGGGGGTCTCTGCTTGCCTGGTTGTCCCTGCCGCTGGCCTGGAAGCTCACCCGGATCGTTTTCGAGCAAACCGGGAAGAAGTTAAATGCCGCGCTGTCCGGTACGGGACAACTTGCGCTGCTTTTTAGTGCGCTGTTCCTGGTCGGACTGGTATTGACGATGTGGAATTGAGGCCGAAAAGTCGTATTCCACGATCAGAAGTTCATTGTTTGGAATGAAACTGTACTTCGACCGTCATGCCTGCCCGCAGGCCAGGAGGCAGCTGGTCGAGCTGGACCGTCACTTTGTAGACCACATCACCGCCGAGCATATCGGCCAGCGGGGAGATGATGCTGACCCGGCCCGAGATCTCCTTGCCCAGGGCATTTACCAGGACCGTCGTGGGGAGGCCGACCTCAATCTGGGGAACGTCCCGTTCGCTCAGATCGGTGGTCTCGATATGCAGCTGTCCAACATCGGCGACCACGAATAGGATCGCCCCGGGAGCGACATATTCCCCGGCAACGGCATTGACGGAAACGATCGTCCCCGAGAAGGGAGCGGTCAGGCGGGTGGCATCCAGATTATGCTGGTCAGTCTGAACATTGCGTCTGGCCTGCAGGATGGCAGCATAACCGGGTCCGGTAGCGTTATCCGGTACCTGGGTCCCGGTCAACGCCGCAACCAAGGTCTGGTCCTCAGCCAGCTTCGCTTTGGACAGTGCCACTTCTGCTGTGTCCGCGTCAACGGTCATCTGGTTCGATTTGCCGGTATACAGGTTGTACATATACTCGGCGTGATTGAAGTTCTGCTGGGCGCTGTAGAACTGCTCGTAGGCGTAGGCCTTGTTCGCATCCGTGCCAGGGTTCCCGGATACCTGGTTGTAGGCCTTCTGAGCCTGATCTAAATTGTTCTGCGCCAGGACCAGATCGGCTTGGGCGCTCAGGATGAGCCCCTGGTTATTGTGCTGGGCAGTGAGGTTGTCGAGGGCGACCTGGGCGTTGTACAGGTCCTGCTGGTCCTGCGCCACCTCCTTCTGGGCTGTGGCGAGGGCGGACGGGGAGGTCAGCTCGAGCAGGGTCTGATTATCCTGGACCAGCAGGATGTTTTCAAGGGTGTCGTCCAGCTGGGCCAATACCTGGCCGGCTTGGACCTGATCGCCGGCCTCAACACTCACGCTCTTGATGTTTCCGCCCGTGACAAACGCCAGCTGGGCTTGCTGGGCCGGTACGACAACCCCCGAGGCGGTGACGCTGATCCCGGTCGTGAGAATGGATGGGGTCGCCGTGGGGTTGCCCAGGAGAACGACCGTGGGCAGGGGAGTCCCTGATCCACCGCCCGCGCCGCAGGCCGTCAGGGCGAGAGCTGTCATCAGAAGCACGGAAAACCCGAATTTCATGCCCGCCTCCTAGGATTTCTTTTCGGCGCCGTTGTCTTCCGCCACCTGGCCGTCGCGCAAGGTGATGACCCGCCGGGCGTATTTGATGACGCGCGGATCGTGCGTGGCGAACAGGAAGGTCACCCCCGTTTCCTTGTTCAACTTCTGCATGATCTCCATGACCTGTTTGCCATTCTCCGTGTCGAGATTGGCGGTCGGCTCATCGGCCAGGATCAGGGCGGGTTTGGGAGCCAAGGCGCGAGCAATGGCGATGCGCTGCTGCTGTCCACCGGAAAGCTGGTCGGGGCGGTTTTTGGCGCGGTCGACCAGGTCAACCGCTTTGAGCAGGTCCATCACACGGTCGCGGCGTTCCTTGGGGGAGTGACCATTCAGCAAGAGCGGCATTTCCACGTTCTCATAAGCTGTCAGGGTCGGGATCAGGGCGAAGAACTGGAAAATGAAGCCGATGTGGCCGCGACGCATATCGGCGCGCTGGTTGCGGTTGAGGCGGGTGACATCCTGGCCGTCGATCCACACCGACCCACTGCTGGGCTGGTCCAGGCAGCCGATCAGCTGCAGAAGGGTAGTTTTCCCGGAGCCTGAAGGGCCGACCAGGGCGGTAAATTCGCCGTTTTCGATGTTCAGATTGACACCGCGCAAGGCCTGGGTTTCCACCGTACCAACCTTATAGATACGGACTGCATTATCAATTTTTACGACTTCCATTTTTATTCTCCTTTTTTTACCGCGCTTATTTCTCTGCGCGCAGCGCTTCGATCGGTTGCAGGCGGGAAGCCATAATAGCCGGATAGAGACCAGCCAAAATGGTTACGATGAAGGTCACGATGGAAAGGCTGATCGTGTCGTTGATCGTCAATTTCGCAAAAATCGTGTCGTTAACCATGAAGCCGGTCAGGCCCATATTCCCGATATAGAATCCGTGGATGTTGAAAAGGTAGGCGGACAGCACGCCTAGGACCACTCCCATGAGCACGCCGCCGACCGCCAGCATGGCGGATTCGGCCAAAAAGAGCGACATGATCCGGCCGCCCCGCATTCCGATGGCGGATAGGATCCCGATCTCACGCGTCCGTTCGTAGACCGACATAATCAGGGTATTGATGATCACGGAAGCGGCGATCGCCAGGATGATCAAGTATAGAATGTAGATATAGCTGTTCGCCTGGGTTTCCCAATCCAGGACCAGCGGGTTCAGGTCTTGCCAAGTAAGCACCTTCAAGCCGGATCCCTTCAAGGCACTGGCAACAGCATTTGTGTCAGAAGTGTCCTTGAGCAGAACGAAGATGGTACTGGCATGATTCTGGGTGGAGGTGATGGCCTGGGCTTTTGCCAGCGGCAGGAAGATGGTCGCGCTGTCAAAACCATATGTGTTGGTCGAGTAGATGCCGCGGACGACAAAGTTCTGTTCGGCCACATCGCCGTTGGCGGTGTTCACCGAGAGGCTGACATTGTCACCAGCCTTCAAATGCAGATTCTCGGCAACGGGTTTGCCGATCAGCAAGCCTCCGCTGTCATCGGCGGTCAGGTAACTCCCGCTAATGATCCCCAGGCGGTACGGATCGTTCGCCGCCGATGCTGGATCGATCCCGTAAATCCTGGCGCCTGCTGATTGGTTTCCGGAAGAGATGAATCCACTGGCGTACAAACGCGGCGTGGCGGCCTTTACCTGGGGGAGCGCATTGATCTGACTGGCGATTTGATCCGGATTGAGGACCAGATCCTCCCATTTCAGGCTGGACTTGTTTTCGTCATAACTGGCCGCCCTCACCTGAATATGACCGGTCTCCAGGAGGATGGATCCCTGAAGGGCGCTGCCCATTTCACCATTGACAACGGCGGACATCAACACCAGGATGGCGAGGCCCACACTGACTGCTAGCGCCGAGAAAAATGAACGGCGCCGGTTCCGGCCCAGATCGCGAAATGCCATTTTAAATAGTTGCATCATGTCACACCTCATACAAAGTGCAGGGCTTCGGCGGGTTCACGCCGCGCGGCTTCGATGGCTGGGATGACCGATGCCAGCGCGGATATGATGGCCACCACGGAGGCGCGCATGACCAGATTTTCTGTTCCCCAGGTGGGATAGATCTTCCCCTTGATCAACGCCATGTAACTAGCGGCGCCCGAGAAGGAACTGAAATCGAGCCCGACTTTCATCAGGAGTCCGTTGATGGCCAGACCCAAGACGATCCCTGCTGCCACACCGACCAGGCCGATCATGATCCCTTCGAGAATGAATAACAGCGAGATCTGAGCCGGCCTGAGTCCCATCGCTCCGAGCATACCGATCTCACGGGTCCGTTCGTAGATTGCCATCAACAGGAGATTGAGGATGCCTACTCCGGCGATGGCAATGATGATCACGCTGAAGACGTTCATCACACCGCCCTTGGTGTTGATGGCGGAAGCCAGGTCGGGGTAATTTGCCTCGAACGATTCAATCTCAACGCCGGTCAACTTGGATTTCATGCTGTTGATGACCGCGCTTTCCTGGCCGATCCTCTTCAGGAAGACCGCCACTTCGGTGGACTGCCCGTTCAAATCGTACAGCGATTGGGCCTCACCGAGCGAGATGTAGACGGTCTGCTTCTCGATATCTGCCAGACCCAGGTCAAAAATGCCGACCACGGTCATGGTGCGCTGGCGCATCTGCTCGTGCTGGGACCGACCGACCAGCGTAATCCGGTCGCCCACCTGCACGCTCATCGCGTCGGCCAGGCCTTTGCCGATCAGGATATTGTCCGTGTCGTCACTGGTGAGATTGCGTCCGGCTTTGACGTACTGGCCGATGATATTCAAATTCATCTCGGTCTCCGGCTCGACGCCCGTAATCCCGACCGCAAAGGCGCCCTCATGGTTGGTGACCAGCCCGCCGGTGTTGATGCGCTGCGTGGCACCCAGCGTCAAGGGATTGGCTTCCGCCGCCTTGATGGCAGCCTGTGGATCGGCCAGCGGCAGGAGCGGGGTCGAATCCGCCTGGGCGCGGTAGCCTGCCGCGTGGACCTGGATATTTCCACCCAATACCTTTACGGCATTTCCGTAGATCGCGTCGGTAAACCCGTTCACCACACCGTCGTACCACATCATCATCGCCATGGTCAACGACATGGCAATGACGATGATGATCGTCCGTCGGCGGTGGCGCCAGATGTTGCGCCAGGCTAAGCGTAAATAGAGTTGCATTCGTTTTTCTCCTTTGCTGACTTTTTCAATGATCTGTATCGGTAAACCAAGGATCAAATGGTGCTGTTCCTGCCATCAGGAATTTATTCCAACCTGCTTCAGGAATTCAAGAATTCTAGCATGGAAGAATTCGGGGTTATCCAAATGGGCGGCCTGTTTTGCTTTCGGGAAAGATCAGGTTTGCCGGACGCGCCATTCGGATTGAGCTTTTTCGAAATACTCGATCAGCAGATCGCTCCATTGGATCGCCCGCTCCAGTCGATGTCTGGTGGGATCGGATGGAAGGAGGGCATTGAGTCCTTGCTGAGCGACTTCCCGGAAGGCATACGTGGTTTGGATCCCGGCCTCCGTTCTCTTCTCCCACCCTTCCTCAGAAAAGCGATAATACGTAGTGCGGTCGCCGTGAGAAGAAACCTTTTCGACCAATCCGCTGATCAAGAGGAGACGGATATTCGTCGAAATACTGCCCCGGCTCACTCGGAGCAGGGAGGCGATGGGCTCGGCAGAGAGAGGTTTGTGAGTGATGAGGAGCAGGCCCAGAATGCGCCCTCCAATGCGCGGAATGCCTTGATTCTCGAAGTAGATACCCATGCTCTCAATGAAGGCGATCAACTCCGGGCCGAGTTTAGGAACCTGTTCATGTCCATTGGGGTTATCGATTTCTATCATCGGCCAATCCTCCTTCCCCATTATAGTAACTTTAGTAATTTTAGTCAAGACTATAATACTTGAAATAAAGCACCCTGCTTCTCGGCGGATTGGCTGATCGATAGCTTGCGCATAGCCATTAATCCTGGATTTGTGATCCGGAACCCTTGTTTTCTCACTTTTCCAGTGTTTATCTTGAGTCGCCGCTTTCCAGATATTTCTTCAAAGCGGCGAGCATCAACCCCCAATTCTGCTCGGAATGAAGACGCTCCTCATTCGTCGAATTCTTGTCCTGGCTGAGAGTGACCTGGGTTTGATGGGCAGACGCGGCCAATTCGATCGTAACCGTGTGGTAGTTTTCCGGTTGATCCGGGAGTCCGCTCAGTGGGCTGAAATGGGTGTATTGGAGGATCCTCCCCGGTTTTAGTTGCAGAATCACGCCCTTGTCCTCGTAGGTTTTTCCCTGCCATTCGCCTTTCCAGACAATCGGACTGCCCTCCTGCCAGTCTGAAACGACCTGGGTGCCGAACATGTATTGGTGGATGGCTTCGGGATTGACCAGTGCCTCCCAGACTTTTTCGTCTGGAGCGTGGATGCTTATGGAAGTCTTGGCAATAAGATTCATGTTCATACAATAAGACTCCTCCTGGAGAAATTATCCACATCCAATAACCCGCCGAGCGATTAAAAGAACCTATTGATCTGCTCGGTGAGTGCGTTTGGTGAAGTGGACGACCGAGATCGGGGCTTATGGCGGGGTGTTTTTAAGTCGTGGTGATCATTTGCAAAAATCGACGGCGGTGGCGAGATAGATCTCCGCGCAGGACTTGACGCTCGGCAGATCGACCCATTCTTCGACCGCGTGTGCCCCGCCGCCGCCAGGCCCAAACAAGACCGTGGGGATCCCTTGTGCCCAAAGAGTGGCAGCATCTGTCCAAAATGGGACCCCGGAGATTTGCAGCGGCTGAGGCAGCGACTTCGCGGCTGCCTTTTTGATGGCGGTGACGATTGGGGCGTCTTCCGGGGTCTCCATGGGAGGCCGGTCGATTCCCCTTCGTACCACGCCCTGGAAGGAAGGATCAGAACGTTGAAGACGCTCGAGAAGCCCTTGGAGCTCTGCCTCCACTTTTTCAGGGGTTTCGCCGGGGAGCGTCCGGCGCTCGACCGATACGATGCAATGCTCTGGATAGCTTGAAAGTTCCTGGCCTCCTTTGATGAGGGAGGCATGCAAGGAGCCGCTCGCCAGCCGCGGGTGGGTTGGGTGGGAACGCAGCTCTTGATCGAGACCCTCCAACCCGACCAGGACTTTACCCATCTTCGCAATGGCATCCACGCCCAGGTCTGGACGGGAACCGTGTGCGGCCCGTCCCACGGTCTCAACCTCCAGCCAGACGAAACCTTTATGCGCCAGGATCAATTGCAGTTCCGTGAATTCGGCGACGATGGCTCCATCCGCGTGAAGCTTATCGGCAACCGACATCGTGCCCAGGCCGGCATATTCCTCATCCATGACGGCGGTGAAGATCACATCGCCGCGCAAATGCTGCTTTTTAGCGGCAGCAAGGGCGGCCATGCACGCGGCCACACCGCCCTTCATGTCGTAGGCCCCACGCCCGTATAATCGATCTTCCCGGATGGAAGGCTCGAAGGGATGGAGCATGCCTTCGACTCCCACCGTATCCATATGGCCATTCAGCAACAAGGTCTTCCCACCACCCGTGCCGTGGGCGATCCCGACCACGCTGGGACGTCCCTTGACCGACTGGATCAGTTGCACCTCCATCCCGTGTCCTTCCAGCCAATGGGCAATGAAGTTTGCTATCTCTGCTTCCCCGGGCGCACCAGGCACCAGATCCGGGTTGATCGAATTGATTCCGACAAGATCCATGAGCAATTGATTGAGTTCATCCATGGTTCACACCCTTTCCTTCGAAGCACCCTTTGTGGGGCAACCTTACGCCTACCAGAACTATGATTGAAAAAAGACGCGACTACCAACACACCGAATTTTTACACCCAACTTAATCTATGGCAATCGCCAAGAACAGCCCACCAAAACGCTGACCCAAGACATTAAGCCAATTTATGTTCCTTCCGCAGCGCGCTTCAAACGCGCGAGGGAATCGGCGACACTGTCATGCAGCTGCTTTGATCCGAAGTGTTCCCATATCCAACCCCACCATACAGGTGAGAAGGCAAAGTCTCAGCCAAACGAAACTTGCGTGATTGAATTGGGAAGCGCTGTGCAGGTGAGGTGATTGAAGCCCGTGATTCCAAAGGGAAATTTCGTCGTGAAATCAATTTTATGTTTCGGTTCGTCCACAGCATCGACCGTAAGATGGATATTGAATCCGCTCGCTTTGGCATGGACTCTTTGTCCCCCTTGTGCGCGGCCTTCAGGAACGATGGAACGTGTTTTTGCGTCCCACCATAAATCATAGTTGGTGGGCTCAGCTAAAAATTCCCATACGCGTTCGATGGGTGCATTGATGGTGGCGATGGGACATGTGCTAAGAGTCATAAGCAATTCCCTTTTCATCCGATAGTGTCTGCATTTCATCAACAAAATCACGAAGCGAAACGACAACAGTCATATATGAATTATAACCTTGACCGAAGAATGGGCTGTCAAGGCTGTCAAGGCTTGACAAAGCAATCATTATTTACTATACTATGGGTTACTAACACGTGTTAGTAGATGAGGAAGAATGCCAAGGAAGCGCACTACTAGCTTTGACGTTGCAGAAAAAGCAGGTGTTTCCAGGACAACGGTCTCCTTTGTGCTGAATAATGTTCCGGGTATCAGCATCAGCGATGATACGCGCGAGCGAGTGCTCCAGGTTGCGACAGAATTGAACTATCATCCAGATTCCAGGGGGAGGAAACTGGCCAGCGGAAAGGCCAATACGCTCGGATTGGTCCTTCGCCAGAGTCATGAACAGGTCTTTGCGGATGCATTACTCCCTCAAGTGCTGCTGGGCATTGAACAGGCCGCCGATACCCTCGGATTCGAGGTCCTGCTGAAACCATTGGAACCGAGCGATGGCAATGGCTATATGCGCCTGGTTCACGAGAACCACGTGGACGGCATCATTCTTTCGGGTCCCCGACAGATTGAAACCGAGATCATCCGCTTGCACCAGGAGGGACTGCCCGTAATGCTGATGGGCCAGCTGCCCGAGAGCAGCCTTCCTTTTGTAGATATCGACGCCGTGGAAGGCTCCACCCAGGCCGTCAAACATCTGATCGAACATGGTCACCGGCGCATCGCCATGATCACCAACGCAGGCTTGGAATACACATCTGCACAGCAGCGCCGCCTGGGCTATCAAAAGGCGCTGAAGGAAGCCAATATTGAAGCGGACGATTCCCTGATGCGGGAAGGGGACTATACCCCGGCGAGTGGATTTAGGGCCATGAAACAGCTGCTCGAGGCGGTTCCCCCGCCAACCGCGGTTTTCGTCGCCAGCGATGTGGTGGCGTTGGGTGCTCTCCGGGCGATCAAGCATGCCGGATTGAGAATCCCGCAGGACATTGCGGTCGTTGGTTTCGACGATATTCCCCTGGCGGATTATTACGATCCTCCTCTGACCACCGTGCACATTCCATCTTACAGTCTGGGCTGGGCCGCAGGGGAGCGTCTCGTACGGATGATTCAGGGTGAAACCCTCGATCAAGAGGGTGTGCTGCTCGAATCCAAATTGATCGTTCGTGCGTCTAGTTTTTAATTTTCCGGGCATAGAGACGATTGTTTTTTTTACCGGTTTATTAACACGTGTTAGTTTTCACAAATGGAAATGCTCCTCTCAGGTACCCCGCTCTCATCGCTGCTGACACCCTACACTGCCAGAAAGGAGGTGGTTCATTATCCAGTAATTTCCTTCCCACTGTTGAAAACCATTCGATAAAAATCGATTCACCCACTTTTTAGGAGGATTAGAAAACCATGAACGCACGATCTTTTCGATTGTTTGGCCTGCTCATCGCCGCCATGTTGATCCTGGTGGCCTGCGCGCCAGCTTCTACCCCCACCCCTGCTCCCGTCCCGCCCACGGCCATGGCAACCCAGGCTCCCACGGCAACCAGCGCACCGACCATGGCGGCCACGATGGCGCCCACCGCCGCCTCTGCGGCCAAGATAGACTGCAAGGGGGCTGCTTCCGGTGACACCCTGTCGGTCGCTTATCAGTGGTCCGGCAGCGAGGAAGCGAGTTTCAATACCATCATCAAGCCGCTGGAGGATGCCTGCGGGATCAAGATCAATGGCTCATCCACCCGCGACGCCTCCGTCCTAGACACCATGGTCAAGAGCACTCCTCCGGATGTGCTTTTCTGGCCGGATCTGACCCCCCTCAAGCTCTACACCAGCATGCTGCTGCCCCTGGATACCGTCGGTGGGGATCAGTCCAACTACCCAGCCTTCTGGGTTACCATGGGCACTGTCGGCGGCAAATGGCTGGCAATCCCGGCCAAGACGGATCTCAAGACGATCATCTGGTACAGCCCGACCCAGTTCAAGGCTCTCGGTTACACCGTCCCGACGACCTTCGCCGACCTGCAAACCCTGGCCGACAAGATGGCGGCGGATGGAAACGTACCCTGGAGCATGGGCTTTAACAACGGCGGGGCTGCCGACGGTTGGACCGGCGCCGATTTCATTGAGGATATCCTGCTGGCCACTCAAGGGCCGGACTACGTCAATTCCCTGATCGCCGGCACCACGCCCTACAATGATGCCGGTGTCGCCTCGGCTTTCCAGATCTACCAAAAGTGGGCTTCCGATCCGAAATACACGGTCGGCGGAGGCAGCGGTACGGTCAACACCAAGTTCCTGGATGCCATCTACAAAGTGTTCGCCAACCCGCCTCAGGCGATGATGGTCAAGCAGTCCGGCTTCGCCGGAGGTTCGATCGCCACGCAGTATCCCAATCTTAAATATGGGACGGATTACGATTTCTTCGAATTCCCCGGCGCCAAAGGAGTGCAAGGCGGTGCTGACTTCATGATGGCCTTCAGCAACAAGCCTGCTGCCCAGGCCCTGGTCGCCTACGTGACCAGCGCGGTGGGTGCCCAGAATTGGGCCGCAGCCAATTTCAGCCTCTCTCCGAACACGAAGTCGAATGGCTATTACACCGACCCGCAGGAGATCAAATTTGAGGCGATCCTGTCTAACGCGTCCGGCTTTGCCTTCTCAACCGATGATGCCCTCGGCGCACCGTTCAACGATGCGGAATGGAAAGGCATTGTCAGTGTCGTTCAGGGCGCGGATATTTCCACCACCCTGACCACGGTCGCCGCAGCTCAAAAGCAGTCGATCAAGTAGCCGGCGACGCACGGGAAATAAAGCTGGGGCATGTTCCTACATGCCCCAGCTCATTCCTTGGAGGTAAACCAGGAGGAGAAATGGTCCCCAAGATTATGAAGCAGGGCCGCTTTGCACCGTGGCTGTATCTGCTCCCAGCGCTGATTCTCATGACCGTGTTCATCGTCTACCCGACGATTGGCACCATCCGCTTAAGCCTGCTGGATGCCACCAGCAAGCATTCCGCGGCCACCACCTGTCTCCCGGGCCAACCCTGTTGGGGGGTTTTTGAGAATTACCGTTATGCCCTGACCAATCCTGACATGCTGCTCGCTCTCCGCAACAACGCCCTCTGGCTGTTGCTGATGGTTCCCGGTACGATCGCAGGCGGCCTGTTCTTTGCTCTTCTGGCCGACCGGGTGCCGTACGAGAGCGTCGCCAAATCGATCGTCTTCATGCCTACGGCGATTTCATTCATCGGCGCGGGCATCATCTGGCGTTTCGTCTATGATGTCGAGTCCGGCGGCGGCCCCCAGATCGGCCTGTTGAACGCCATCATCGCCGGGTTGGGCGGAAAGCCGGTGACCTGGTTAAGCGATCCGGCGATCAATAACATATCCCTGATGCTGGTCGGCGTCTGGTTGTGGGCCGGTTTCTGTATGACGATCCTATCGGCGGCCATCAAAGGCGTCCCCAGCGAAATTCTCGAAGCCTCGCGCGTCGACGGAGCCAATGAGTGGCAGGTCTTCTGGCAGATCATGTTCCCGACCATTCTGCCGACGATCGTCGTCGTAACCACGACCATGGCGATCATCGTCCTGAAGATCTTTGATGTGGTCTTCGTCATGACCGACGGCAATTTTGGCACCGAGGTGATCGCCAACCGCATGTTTTCCCTGATCGTGACCAATGCCGGCCAGTCGACGGCCATTGCCGTCGTCCTGATCGTTTTGACGATCCCGATCATGTACTTCAATATCCAACGCTTCCGGAAAGAGGAGGCGGCACGATGAAACCCTTCTCTGGTCTCAACCGTTTTTTCGGCAAACTGCCGGTTCACCTGGCTGTGATTGTCATGTCCGTCCTTTGGATTGCTCCGACCCTGGGTCTGTTTGTCACCTCGTTTCGCTCCCGTCAGGCAGTGCTCACCACCGGTTGGTGGGAAACATTTTTGCCCCAACCACAGGCGGTCGGGAAGCCGCAGTACACCCAGTATTGTGGAGCCTGTCACGGACCGAATGGGAAGGCGCTCCCTGGAGCCGATCTTTCCAGTCCGGCGCTGGTGAACAATTACCCGAGCGCCGCCAGCCTGCTGGTCATGCTGCGCCAGCCGGTCAACGGTAAGCCGCATCTGGTCAACTCGCCGTTGCCGGCCGCCCCCCGCGCTGCGCTGACCACTCTGACTCCCATCGTAACCTATCTGCAGACGCTCTCCGGCCAGGGGAAATCCACCAGCAAGTTATCCGTCACGAACTACGTGGATGCCATCGTCGGCTACAAGGGCATCAACAATTATCTGTCGGATTGCCAGGCGAAGCTTCCGAGCACGACTGCGGTCTTCAACTGTAATGTGAGTGATATTGCCAATCCGGCAGGCATGGGCGCTGCCCTGATCAACACCATCGCCGTCACCGTGCCGGCCACCCTGCTCGTGATCGTCATCGCCGCGCTGGCCGCCTACGCCTTTGCCTGGCTGGACTTCAAGGGGCGGCAGTGGATGTTTGCCCTGCTGATCGGCCTGCAGATCGTCCCTTTGCAAATGTCCCTGGTCCCCATCGCCCAGCTTTACGTTAAACTCGGCATCCAAAGTTCCTTTCTGGGGATCTGGCTATTCCATACCGGCTTCGGCCTGCCGTATGCCATTTACCTGATCCGCAATTTCATCGGTTCCCTCCCGCGTGAGATCTTTGAGTCCGCCTATCTGGACGGTGCCAATCACTGGACGGCGTTCCGCCGCCTGGCCCTGCCGCTGTCGATGCCAGCCATCGCCTCCCTGGGTATCTTCCAGTTCATCTGGGTGTGGAACGACTTCCTGGTAGCCAAGATCTTCCTGTCCACCCATCCGGTGCTGACCGTGCAGATCACCAACCTGATCGACCCACGCGGCCAGAACTGGCATATCCTGACCGGTGCCGCCTTCCTGTCGTTCATCATCCCCATGATCGTGTTCTTCGTCTTCCAGCGTTCCTTCGTGCGCGGGCTCCTGGCGGGCTCCGTGAAAGGTTAGACCTCCGCGGATACGCGTATGTCCGATCAGCTCTGGTATAAAAATGCCGTCTTTTATGAGGTCTACGTCCGCGCCTTCTATGACAGCAACGGCGACGGCCACGGCGACCTGAACGGCCTGACCCAGAAACTTGATTACCTGCAGTCCCTCGGGGTGGACTGCCTGTGGCTGCTGCCCATCTATCCATCGCCGCTCAAGGACGATGGGTATGATATTTCGAACTACACGGGTATCCATCCGGACTATGGCACCCCGGACGATTTCAAGGCTTTGCTGGAAGCCGCCCATTCTCGCGGGCTCCGCGTCATCATGGACCTGGTGATGAACCATACCTCCGATCAGCATCCGTGGTTCCAGGCAGCCCGCTCGGACCGCAAATCCCCTTATCGCGATTACTATGTGTGGAGCGATACGGACCAGACCTACGACCAGGCTCGCATAATTTTTGTGGATACCGAAAAATCGAACTGGACCTGGGACGAAACCGCCGGCCAATATTTCTGGCATCGCTTCTACAGCAGCCAACCGGACCTGAATTTCGACAACCCGGCCGTCCGCCTCGAGTTACTGAACATTGTCCGCTTCTGGCTCGACCTCGGTGTGGACGGCTTCCGGGTGGATGCGGTCCCGTATCTCTTCGAACGGGAGGGAACCAACTGCGAGAACCTGCCGGAGACGCATGCCTTCCTCAAGGAAGTTCGCCGCTTTGTCGATCAAAACTACCCGGGACGGATCCTGCTGTGCGAGGCCAACCAATGGCCCCAGGACGTGCGCTCCTACCTGGGGGAGGGGGACGAGTTCCAACTGGCCTTTCATTTTCCTCTCATGCCGCGCATCTTCATGGCCTTGCGCCGCGGAGATGCTGCTCCGGTCGCGTGGATCCTTCGGCAAACCCCCTCCATCCCCGATAACTGCCAGTGGTGCACATTCCTCCGCAATCATGATGAGCTCACCCTGGAGATGGTGACGGAAGAGGAACGGCGTTGGATGTGGGACGAATATGCCCCTGACCCGCGCATGCGCCTGAACCTGGGCATTCGCCGCCGCCTGGCGCCGCTACTGGAGAATGACACGCGCAAGATCGGCCTGGCCTTCTCCCTCCTTTTCACTCTGCCCGGTTCCCCGATCCTTTATTACGGCGACGAGATCGGGATGGGAGACAATATCCGCCTGCCGGACCGGAACGGCGTACGGACGCCGATGCAGTGGGAAGCGGGGCCGCGAGCAGGCTTCTCCAAGGCCAGGATCCTTTATTCCCCCGTGATCAGCGCCAGCCCATATGACCCGGAAAAGGTGAATGTCCTGTCTGAGAGCGCCGATCCGGCGTCGCTCTGGTCTCGGATCCGGGGGATGATCGCTATCCGCAAAAGCCATCCGGCCTTGTGCTGTGGCGACCTGGAATGGGTGGCCTGCGGTACGCCTGCCGTGGCTGCGTACCTGCGCTCCGAAAGCGATGGGGGTATACTCGTGATCCAAAACCTCGGCGGAATTCCTCAAGCCATCACCTGCCTCCTGCCTCCAGGTTTTCGTGGGAAAATCGTGGACCTTCTGACCGGCCAGACATTCGATGAGGCTCGGGAAAAGTTATCGTTGACTCTCCAGCCTTATGAATACCGCTGGCTGGCGAGCGCGGTGCATTCACACCTTGCATAGAGTTTACGGAATAAAAGGCCCGGTCTCTTTCGAGAAACCGGGCCTTTGAAATTTAATCCTTCAGACCGCAGATCGATTTATTGGTTCGCTGGCGGGGATATTTTTAAAAGGGAAGTTTCAAGGAGTGGTAGATCACCGAGCCGATCGCCAGCAGGATAATCACACCGATGGTCACTTTGGCGATGGGTTTCTCTGAAGGGAGGTCGGTCCCTTTGGCCTTGGCGATCCCTCGCGCGGCTTTTTGTTTTGAGTTCAAATTTGTACCGACAGCCGCAGCGGTCGGGATGGCTGCACAAAATACGCACATGTCGAATACTCCTTGATGGTCAGTATATCGGAATATAACATAAGACACCCGAATGGTCAAATAAAGAATCGGCCGCAAGAATCCGGCGGGTCGGGATTTGATCCGCAGGAAGCCTTTTCTCAGGCTTATAATTGCGAAAACAACCTCTATCGGTCAACTGCTTAATGGTGGCGTTTTACAGATGAGATCACTTCAGGACCCGATCGACTTCCCCTCATCCCTTAATCGACCATTTCCTAGCTCGATCATGAAGCGCGCCTGCTTCTTCTTTTCCCCCGGTCGATGAGAATTTCTCCTCTTTCCGTTAAATTCCAAGGCGGATGACCCCATGGACCTCTGGCAAAAATACCTTCGTCCCAAAAGTGTGGAAGAGGCATTGGCCGGACTGGCATCAGCTCCAGGACCCGCCTGCCCGATCGCAGGAGGAACGGACCTGCTGTTGGATCTCCAACAAGGGCACCATCCGCCTGTCCACACCCTGGTGGATGTGACCACGATCCCTGAAATGACCAAATTGCAAGTCCGCACTGACCAGCTTTTCATCGGGGCTGCGGTTCCGCTCAGCCACCTGGTCGCCTCGGACCTGGTCCAGGAGCATGCTCAGGCATTGCTCGAAGCCGCCCAGCTGGTGGCCGGTCCGCAGGTACGCAACACCGCCACCCTGGGAGGCAACGTTGTCCATGCCCTCCCGGCCGCGGATGGCACCATCGCCCTGATGGTACTCGAGGCGCAGGCCGAGATCGCCGATCTGCACGGCCGCCGGAGAATATCGATGGCCGATCTCTTCCTGGGACCCGGAAAATCGAATGTTCACATCGAGCGGGAGCTGCTGGTCGGATTTTACCTGCCCCTGCGCCACGCTCATCAGGCTTCCGCGTTTCGACGGATCATGCGCGCCCAGGGAATTGCCCTGCCGGTCCTCAACCTATCGGTCTGGCTGGAGCGACGGTCGAAGATCATCCGCGATGTGCGCATTGCCGTTGGGCCTGGCGGACCCACCCCCTGGAGGGCGGGTCCTGCGGAAGAGGCGCTGCGCGGGCACCCCTTTACATCCTCAACCCGGGAGACTGCCCGCCGGGTTTTATTGGAACGGGCCAGCTTCCGGTCCAGCGCCTATCGCGCCAGTGCGGAATATCGGACGCATCTAGCCGGTATTTTATTGGATGAGACCCTTGAATCTGCCTGGAAAAGGGCAGAAATGGATTCGTGAGTATGGCTGCAGATCAGAATTTCACTATTTCCGTTAATGGCCGCAAACATTCCCTGGCTCCGCTTCCCAGCGAGACCCTGGCCGATCTGCTCAGAAACCGTCTGCGCCTGACGGGAACGAAGATCGGCTGCAACGAAGCCGAATGCGGCAGCTGTACGGTCCTCGTCGACGACGAACCGATCCTGTCATGCACCTATCCGGCGGAACGCGCCGCCGGAAAGACCGTCCTTACGATCGAAGGCCTGGCTCGTTTAGAAAAAGGGCGGCTGATCCTGCATCCCCTCCAGGAAGCCTTCATGGTCCACGGTGCCGTCCAGTGCGGTTTCTGCATCCCGGGCCAGATCCTGACCGCCTATGCCCTGCTGCAGAAAGCGCCCGATCCCTCCCGGGAAGAAATCCGGACTGCCTTGAAAGACACGCTATGCCGCTGCGCCGGGTATCCTTCGATCGAGAAGGCCATCCAGGCTGCGGCCGAAGCGATGAGGACCGGACAGGCGGTCCAGTCTCCCGAGCTGCCCGAATCGGTTAACCCGCACCGCCTGATCGGCCGTTCCCAGCTCCGCCCGGATGGCGTGGAGAAGGTGACCGGCGAGGCCGTATATACGGATGATCTCGTCTTTGAGGGAATGCTCTTTGCCGCGGTGAAACGCAGCGGCGTACCGCATGCCATCGTCCGCTCGATCGATGTGAAGAAGGCGTGCGCCGTCCCGGGCGTGGCTGCCGTACTCACAGCCGAGGATATCCCAGGCGAACATAACCACGGCCTGGTCATCCCCGACTGGCCGGTACTGGTGGGGGTCGGCGAACGCGTGCGTTATGTCGGGGATGCCATCGCCATCGTCGCCGCGGAGACCCAGGCGGCAGCGGCAAAAGCCGCCGCTCTCGTCGCAATGGAATTCGACCTGCAGCCGGTGATCACCGATCCGGTCCAGGCGCGCGGCGCGCAGGCGCCTTCTCTGTTTGAAACCGGGAATCTGCTTAAACACATTAAGGTCCGCAAGGGGGACATGGATCAAGGTTTTGCCGATGCAGACGTCATCCTGGAGCACACCTTTCACACGCCGATCACGGAACATGCCTTCATTGAGCCGGAATGCAGCATCGCCGTCCCTCTGCCGGATGGGCGCATGGAAATATACGTCGGTTCGCAGATCCCCTACCAGGATCGCGAGCAGGTGGCGCGCGTGCTCGGCTGGCCGGAGGAACGCGTGCGGGTGGTCGGGCAGTTGATGGGGGGAGGATTTGGCGGCAAGGAGGACATCGCCGGACAGATCCATGCCGCCCTGCTGGCGGACCGGACCGGCCGCCCGGTGAAGCTGCTCTTCGATCGGCATGAAAGCATGCTGGTCCATCCCAAACGTCACGCCACCCAGATCCGCATCAAGATCGGGGCCAAGAAGGACGGCCGGCTGACGGCGGTCGAGTCCGAGCTCTACGGGGACACGGGCGCCTACGCCTCATTGGGCGAGAAAGTGATGACGCGCGCCACGACCCACTCTGCCGGTCCCTACGAAGTCCCCAACGTGAAGGCCGACTGCTACGCCATGTATACCAACAATCCTCCCGCTGGTGCCTTCCGCGGGTTCGGGGTGACCCAGTCGGCCTTTGCCGTGGAAAGCATGATGGACATGCTGGCGGAAACCCTGGATCTGGACCCGATCGACCTGCGGCGGAGGAATGCCCTTAAAGTTGGCAGCCTCACCAACACCGGCCAGGAGCTGCGCGATAGTGTTGGGCTGCTCGAGTGTATCGATAAAACCGAAGCCGAAATGCGCCGGATCGGTGGCAGACGGGCGCTTTTTGCCGCCCGCAAAGTGCCCGGGGCGCCAGCCTTACGCCGGGCCTGGGGCTTTGCCGCCGGCTACAAGAACACCGGCCTGGGCGGCGGGGCGCCGGACAAGTCCTCCGCCGAGGTCGAGCTCTACGCGGACGGCCGCATGCAGGTCCGCACCTCAGCGGCCGAGCTGGGTCAGGGACTAGTGTCGGTGCTGCAGATGATCGTGGCCGAGGAATTTTCCCTCCCGCTGGACCGCGTGGGCGTCCTGGTCATGGACACGGACCTGACTCCCGACGGCGGCCCGACGACCGCCTCCCGGCAGACCTATGTCACCGGCAATGCCGCCCGGCTCGCTGCCCAATCCCTGCGCCAGGCGATCACCTCCACCCTGGCGGAAAAATACGACCGGCCCCCCGGTGAGATCCATTACAGCGAAGGCCTGGCGCGCGTCGATGGTCATTCGATCCCCCTGGGGGATATCGCCCAAGAGATGATTTCCCAGGGACTGGAACCCAAGGCGGTTTACGAGTACTGGGCACCGGCGACGAAGCCCCTCGGCCAGGGCGGGGATATGCACTTTGCATTCTCTTTCGCCGCCCAGGCGGCCGAGGTGGAGGTAAACACCCTGACCGGGGAGGTGCGCGTCCTGCGGGTGATCTCGGCCAACGACGTCGGCCAGATCATCAATGCCCTGGCCTTGAACGGCCAGGTGGAAGGCGGGGTCATGATGGGCCTGGGGAATGCCCTGACCGAACATTTTATCGTCAAGGATGGCTATGTGGTGACCGACCGGCTTTCGCGCTACCGCATGCCCTCTATCGTCCACACCCCGGAGATCACCTCGATCATCGTGGAACACCCGACACACGACGGCCCCTATGGCGCCAAGGGCGTCGGTGAGATCGTCAGCATACCGACCACCCCGGCCATCACCAATGCCATCTATCATGCCGTGGGCGTGCGCATCGACCGGCTGCCGGTGGACCAGGAGCAACTCCTTTGGTCCATCCACCAGGCCATACCAGATCGGCCCTCCCCATAGCTTCTTGAGGAAAGATCCTCACCGAGAAACGTTCACGGACCTGCAGGCGGCATCCCGCGACCCGAGGGACCGGGCTAGGCTTCGATCAATACTTTGATCGCCCTGGACCTGTTCTTCTGCGTGGCCGCTGAAATGGCCCGGCGATAGTCCTTCAGGGGGAAGCGATGGGTGATCAAACCCTCGGTGATGAATTTTCCCGAACGGAATTGATCGAACACCCATTCATAACTGTGTTTGCGGATTCCGCTGTGTTCGTCCATCCCATGTGCGTAGGTCCCCACCAGATCCACCTGGTGATACCAGACCGGGGTCAGGTCGATCCTTGCCATCGGCGCCATATGCGAGCCGACCATGACCACCTTCCCCTGCGCCCGGACCCAGCGCAGGCTGCTGGCCAGGGTTCCGGCATCGGCGACGCAGTCATAAATCATGTCGAAACCGCCGATCACCACCCCCTTGTTGAGCGGGGCCGAGAAGTATTTACCCGCGGTGATCTGGGCGACGGTGGCGTAGTCGATGGATCCGCGCAGGATATGCCGGGCGCCAAGCTTTTCCGCCATCTCCGCCTGGTAAGGATGCCGCGCGGTGACGGTGACCTCGCAAGCCGGGAACAAAGCGCGCAGGGTCAGCAGGGTCAGCAGGCCGATGCTCCCGGCGCCGATGACCAGCACGCGGTCGCCGGGCTGGGGTGGATGATTCAGGATCGCGTGCATGGGGATCGAAAGCGGTTCGGTCAGCACGGCCTGGTCCGCATCCAGGTCGGGCGGGCAAGGGTAGATCGCGGATTCATGGGCCACATAACCATCTCCGAACCCTCCCCCCCAGCCTCTTGGCCCTGGGGCTGATTTATTGACACAAAAATTGAAATCCTGTTCGGCACAGTAACGACAAAGGGGGCTGATCCCCAGAGTTTCGCAGTTGGGCCCGGTAAATTGGGTATCCATCAGCACCCGGTCCCCGACTTTGAATCGCTTCACCCCCGGGCCGGTTTCCGTGACCACGCTGACCACCTCATGCCCGAGGAAAAAGCGGCTGTTTCCGGGAAGGGCTGCGGGTGCGATCGTCAGGTCCGCCTTGATAAAGAGCAGCGAAAGATCCGAGGCACAAATCCCGCAGCGCTCGTTGCGCAGCCGCAGCCAGCGGGGTCCGGGAAGCGGAGCGTCGGGCAGATCGGTAACGTGCGCCGCAGAGAGCGGCGACCAGACAAAGCCCGGCCAGAACGGGGTCACGGCCTTCGTCAGCAGGACGCGCGGGATATCCTTGTCCACGTAAATGGAACGCATCGCTTCGATCTCCTAACCACCTGGTTCGAATAACCAGCAATGATCCGGGTCAGCCGGGCGGGGTTTGTAGGAAAGGGCTCCCTGGGGGACGCGGGAATCGATCGTGAGAATCCCCTGATCCATGAATTCCCAGATCACCTGGAAAGGGGCTTTCCCGGCCTTCCATTTTTCCACCATGACCACGCCGTGGCCCGGCAGGATAGTGAAGACCACCAGACGCGGGTCCGCGGGGTGATTGAGTGCCTCCGCGCCGGCAAACGCCTGCTCAATTCCCTGTGCCTGGGCTTCGGTCGCGCAGGACACCGGGTAGGCGTAATAGGCGGGATCCAGGGGGACAAATTCGACCAGTCCGGGATGAAAGCTGGACACTCCCCGGTGCCCATGTAATTTTGAGCGGGCGACCGGGACCTGTCGCTTAAGCACCTGCCCATGGTCGGACAGGTCAAGGGTGATTCTCGGCAGTCTCCGGTCAAGGGCAAACATCTCGACCGCCTCCGACGAAGGCGGGTCATTGCGCTTCCCATCTACGGACCGGACTAGGGCGCCTTTCCCATCCGGCCGGACTCCCACGATGACCGCCAGCTCGTCCTGGGTGATATCCTGCTTATCGACTGGACGGGCGCTTCCGGTGATCGTCGCCAGCAACGCACCGATCTGCGGCTCCCAGGTGGCGAAACAGCCTTCGCTGTACTGGCTGGCGATGGCGGCATCCAGCGCCGGCACATGCACCAGGTCGGCAATGCGCACCATTTCTGTAAAGAAGCCACGCCGGCCAAGCTCCTGACCTGCGATGCGCAGGTCCGCAGGCGAGGTCAGCCTGTTCCAGGTTGAGGCAGGCAGGGGCTCTCCGACCACTTGATGCTGCGTCACTTCCTGGGTGCTGAGCGCAGTCAAAATACGCAGGACGACGTCCTGGAAGAAACTGCCCGCTTGAGCGGCCTCGCTGCGTGGATAGGCGCCGACCAGGTCGAAATGATAAACTTCCCGGGGCCGGTCCTCTCCCACGATCAGCAGGATGCGAATGCTTTTCGACTGGGATTGGAGCAAACGCTCCAATGAAAGGATCGGCCCTCCGCGCAGCCCCTGCTCGATCAGGGTGCGGTGGGCAGTGGAAGCCAGGTCCGGGAACGAGAAATCAGCCGGATCGATGGGTTCTTTTCGCAGGGCGGTTCCGAAATAATCCATCCACTCCTGGAATTCGGCAGGTCTGGCATGCATTAAGGTGATGACTGTTGGGATGTGGTCGAGCTTAAAACGCCGCCGGCCGGTAAAGAGCAGGGCCTCCCGCCAGGGGATCGACTCCCCGAACGGTGCTGTGGTCAGGATCAGATCGGTGTGCTCATCGGGAGCCGGTTGGATCGTGTTGCCCATCTGGTGGAATACGGCAAGCAGGTCGTCGGTAAATCTTTCCAGCAGAGGAGAGTTCTGCCCGGGGACAAAACACAGGTTGACCTTGTGCAGCCAGTGGTGGATGCTCCCTTCGGGTCCGGACAACAGATGAAGTTCATTCATGTCGCGTTCCGTTCGTGTCTCCTTCGAACGCGCGCCCGAAAGGCAAAGAAATGGACGTTCTCATGTGGTGCCGGGCAACCCAAGGATGTTTTATTTTCACGGTGCCAAATATCAGGATCAGGAGTCTATATTATACATTATCACCCCTATTTATCTTATTGTTCACCCGCCTGTAAATCCAACCTCAGGCCGGCATGGGTCCAGACTTTTTAAGAACACGGCGTGAAGTCAGGCACTTCACACCCGTGAACGGGCGGCGGAGAGCACCAGGTTGTTCTGGGAAGGATCACGGATCAGCGCGCCGGCCTCGGTTTCTTCGATGGGGAGATCCGCCTGGCCGACGCGTTCCAGGACCTGTGCGAGGTCGATCTGGTCCGGCAGGACGAAAGTGAAATAACGCATCCCGAGGGCTCCAGGAGGCGGAGGCGGGGCCCCTTCGCCAACCCAGGTGTTGAAACCAATATGATGGTGATAGCCTCCCGCCGATACCATGCCCATGCGAAAAGAACGGACCAGGCCCATGTTGTCGAACCCCAGAATGCCGTGATAAAAGTGCATGCTTTTCTCGAGGTCGGCGACATACAGGTGAAAATGGCCGATCCTCGTGTCGGACGGCATGGGTTCGTCCAACCGATCTTTCGGAGAGAGGGTGTTTAAAAGAGCCTCCACATCCAGCGGCTCTCTCCCATCACTAAGGGTCCCGTCGGCATGCCGGATATCCGCAACGCCGCTCGTGTAAATGGTCGTCCCATCTTCCGGGGATTCGGCGTAGAGCTCGATATTGTTTCCTTCGGGATCATCCAGGTAGGTGGTTTTGGTGATGATGTGATCTGTGGGGTAGTTCGGATAACCCAGGGAAAACAACCGGCCAACCGCGCGCGCCAGTTCACGCCGGCTGGGGAGCAGGATGGCAAAGTGATACAACCCGGTCGTTCCGCGGTATCTTCGTGCTCCGCGCTCTTCGGTCAGGCGCAGCATATCTTCCCCGCCGACTCCCAGGCTGGCGGTTGCTCCTTCCCTGGCGTGCAGTTTAAGTCCGAGGATATTCTGATAAAAGGCAAGCTGGCCGTCAAGACCGGCCACCGAAAGATGCACATAGCCGGGACGGGTAGCCGGATGAATCCTGGGTTCTGTCTTGGAGAGGGATACAATTGGAACGGTCACTTTTTCCATCACCGATGAAAAAGCAGGAGGATGGGAAAGAGGAGTCCCGCAGCAGAATGTCCTGCCGGGCTGCGGTGGAATTAAAAACCTCCGCAGGGTGGCCGGCGGGATTTTGACGTCCTGCCGGTCTCGATCCGGTCCGGTAGCCCGGAGGAGTTCCGGCTTTCCGGAAGGTCAAGCTGAAGGGATTATTTTTTGGGGGAAGCTTTGCGCCGGAATGCGAAGGCGATTAGGACGATCCCGACGATCGCGATAAAAATGCCGATGTACTCCCACAGGGGCTGTCCGGTCATCATGCTGCCCGTCAGGACGCCGATGCCCTGAAAAAACCAGGCGACTCCGGCCAGGATCAATAAGGCACCGATAATGGTCAACGCGATTTTCATATCTTTAAACCTCCGATGAGCCTGCCTCGATGAAACATCTAGCATGATATCACAGTAAAGTCGTCCCCGGTTAATAACCGAGTTTTTCCTTTACGATGATCAACGTGGTCCGATTTGGGCGGATTTCCTTGTTGACGATCAATATCTTGCCGAGGGAGGTATGCAGCTTGTAGAGTCGTTGCATATGCTCCTCCTCGAGGGGAAGGTCGTACTCCTGGATGCGTTTCAATCCTGCGCTGATATCCTTGACGATTTTCTGGGCGCCGACCACCCAGATCACCTTGCCAGCTCCCGAAGCGTAAGGGCCAAGCTGGCTGCCCGTGTTCGAGGCGACGAGGACATGGCCGTCTTCGGTCACGGCGTGGACGCTGCCGGCGGCGTAGTCGGGACTGCTGCCCAGCTTCCTGATCTCCTTGCCCTGGGTTTCGCGATTCATGGCAAACATCTTGGGACGAATGGCATCAAAACGCCCCGATTTATCGATCTCATCCTTGATCCCGAGTGTTTCCAGGGTCACGGAGGCGCCTAGAAAAACCTCGGCTCCCTCCGGGAGCAACCCGAAGAAAAGGCGTTTCGCCTCCTCGCCATTTTCGGCGATCAAAGCGTGGATGCCGTTGGCTTCCAGAGCCTGGGCTGTGCGTTGGATCTGTTCGTCGCTGGCGAGCTGGGCATATTTTTCATTTTGGGTGATCTCCAATTCGGTCTTCTCGGTCATCCTCATTTTCTCTCTTTCTACTGGCTGGCGGGAAATAATGCCGCCAGCCTTGACGATCTCCATGAGATGTGATATCTTACCAGCAATCGTTGGTTAACCAACGGATGTTGGCTAATTAAAACCTGAATCGGCTGGGCGGTCAACCATCAAAACTAAACAAATGTTGTTTAAGCAACAAAAGGACTTTTATGTTGTCAATCCAGAACGATACTTCTGAAAAACTCGATCCGCGGGTGAAGCGCACCCGTCAACTCCTGGTTCAAGCGCTGATCGATCTGGTCAAGGAAGGGGGATTTCAAGCCATCAGTGTTCAGGACCTCAGCGAGCGGGCCGGGATCAACCGGGCAACCTTCTATGCCCATTTCCAGGATAAGTTCGCCCTGCTGGAGTACTTCATCCGGGAGGGGTTTCAACGAGAAATAGATCAGCGCATGCTGAACTCCTGTCAGTTCAGCCTCCAAAATTTGCGGACGCTGATCGTGTCCGTGTGCGATTTCGTAACCAAAATGCATTCCAATTGCGTACCCTCCCAGAACCAGTACGAATCATTGATCGAGAGCGAGATCAAGAATCAAATTTATGGTTTGCTGTTGGATTGGCTCAAGCAGGTTGGAACTGGCAGTACTCCTGAACTGACCGCAACAGCGGTTAGCTGGGCGATCTATGGCCTGGCTTCCCAATGGAGCCATGCGAAGGATCGGCCTGCGGTGGAGGATTTTGCGGACCAGGTGCTGCCCATGATCTCGGCCAGTTTCAACCCAACCCCCTAAATGCCGTGATGCCATTGCCGGGCGAAAAGGACAGCCGGCGCCTGGATCGATCAAACCTGTCGGGCAGAAATCAAGAGCAGCCCCAGGCCCAACAGGGTCAATATGGCTGCGGTCGGAAAAACCGCAAAGACCGTCGTGCGCGTCACCAGGCTGCCAATCGCCGGTCCGATCACGAACCCCATATTCATCGGTAGAAAAGCGAAAGACATCACCCGTCCACGCACCTCGGTCGATGTGGATGAGGACAGGACGCTGAAGGAGATCGCAAAGACTGCGGAGATCAGGCCGTTCACCAGCGCCCAGGCGATCCCGAAATCGACCAGCCCCTTGGTCAGTGATGGCAGGATCCAGAGCACGCTGGCGATGCCTGCTCCGATGAAGAGCACGCGCCAATGCCCGAAACGGTCGGCCAGCAGGCCGACGATCGGGCTGAGAACCAGGGTGGTCAACCCGCCTGCGCCCAGGATCAGACCCACGGCGGTCCCGAGATTGGGCCCATGATAGAGCGAGGTGATCGCCAGCGAAACATAGGTAATGGCGATCAGCCAGCCAGAGAAGAGCAGGAAGAGCGCCGGGAACAGGGACCGCAGGCGCCGTGAGCTTCCGATAATTCGGACGGATTCAACGGCCATCCCCAGCAGCGGACCGCGGTTCGTGCCGACGAAGGTATCCCGGTAACCGAAATTCACGGCCAGGACAACCAGGAGCAGCAGGAAGCAGTCGATCCCCATCAGGGCGGGAAACCCCCAGTGATCGAGGATTGGGCCGCTGAGCAGCGGCCCCAGAAAAGCCCCAAAAGGCGGGGCACCATTCGTGATCGAGAAGGCCAGCCCCAGCCTTTTGGGGGGCGTGCGTTCGGACAGGGTGGTCAGCATCAGGCCAGAGTTTCCCAGGGACAGGCTGGTGAGGGTGCGCCCGATCACAAAAACCCAGAACCCTCTCGCCAGCAGCATGATCAGGCCGGCTGCGAACTCGACCAGGTAGCTCCGCACGATGATGGGTTGGCGCGCATAGCGGTCGGCCAGGGCCCCCCATAAAGGCAGGAACGGGATGCCGATTGCGCTGGAGACAGCGACCAGGGCGCCGGTCCAGGCTGCGACCGAGGTCGGAGAGATGCCCAGGCGCGGCAGATAAAGGGGAATGAAGGCGTTCAGCTGGCCGAAGAAGATCGTCTCGACCAACCCTGCAACGGAAAACAGCACCATCAGCCAAACCCACGATCGCTGCGGGGAGTTTTGGGGATGGAATTCCAGCGATTGCGCTTCAGTCAAAGACCGCCTCGAGCTTCATTTTTGCCCCCGATTATAGTCGAGGGGATGGAAATTTCCCACTTTGAGGGTGATTTGGACTCACGGGATCAGAGGTCACGGCAAGGATATCAAAACCAGACCACCCCACCGGATCGGGTCTTCCGCGAGATGGCCATGGCCCCGTTATTCGATATTTCAGATATTGTACTCATTCGCTTGTTACTTCTGTCACCTTGACAATATCTAAAGCAAATTATATATTTAGGAGTACTTAACTAATTAGAAAGGTTAACTTATGCCACCTGAGGATCCATTTGTCGCCACCCTCCAGGAATGGATGGAAGTCTTCATGCGACGTTCGATGCGGAATTTCTTCCTCTATTCCAAAGAAAATGGCCTGTCGATGTCCCAGATCGGGGCGTTGTTCCTGATCTATCGACACGCCCGGTCCGTATCGGACCTCGGTGACGAACTGGGCATTACCAGCGCCGCCTCCAGCCAGATGCTGGAGCGTCTGGTCCAGCAGGAATTAATCCTGCGCTCAGAGGATCCGCAGGACCGGCGCGTCAAGGATATCGCTCTGACCGACAAAGGCCGAAAGACGCTCAAAGACAGCTTCCGGGCCCGCAAGGGCTGGTTGCAAGAATTAGCACAGGCCCTTTCGAGGGAAGAGAAAGAGCAGATTGCAGCCGCGCTCAAAATCCTGATCGGCAAGACCAACCAACTCGAAGCGCCCACAACACCCACCCGCTGAAGCAACCTTCATCACAGGAGAATCGGAACCCATGCTTCGTCTCGTTCGTTATTTAAAACCCTACCTACTTCTGATCCTGATCGCCATCGCCCTGCTGTTCGTCCAGGCGAATGCCGACCTGGCCCTGCCGGATTACATGGCCCAAATCGTCGATACCGGCATCCAGCAGGGCGGGGTCGAAAACGCCGTCCCGGTGGCCATCCGGCAAAGCGAAATGGACCGGCTGGTCCTGTTCATGAGTGCGGCCGATCAATCCGTCGTCCTGGCGGATTACACCCTCGTCGACAAGAACTCGGCCGCCTACGCCACTGATGTAAAACTGTATCCGGTCCTCGAAAACCAGCCGGTTTATGTGCTCAACAAGGTGAACACCGCCGAGATCAACAAGCTGAATCCGATCATGGGCGGGGCATTAATGGTCGTCTCCAACCTTGAACAGGCCCTGGCTGACCCGGCCAAGGCCAAAACCATGGGCCAGGCGTTCGGCTTTGACCTTTCGAAGATCCCCGCGGGGGTGGACGTTTTTGCCATGCTGCAGAAGCTGCCGCCCGCGACCCTGGCCAGGATCACCGTCGCCATCAACCAGAAGTTCGCTGCGCTGGGGACCAGCATGATCGTCCAGATGTCCGTGGGCGCCGTCCAGACCGAATATGCCGCCCTGGGCATGGATACCGGCAAGATCCAGAGTAACTATATCTATCGTATCGGTTTGCTGATGCTGCTGGTTACCCTGGTCTCCATCACCTGTACCATTGTGGTCGGCCTCCTCTCTGCCCGCACCGCCGCCGGTCTGTCCCGTGACCTGCGCCGGAAGGTGTTCCAGCAGGTCGAAAGCTTCTCCAGCACGGAGTTTGATAAATTCTCGACGGCTTCGTTGATCACCCGCAGCACCAATGACATCACCCAGATCCAGATGGTGGTGCTCCTGATCATGCGCATGGTCATCTACGCCCCGATCATCGGGGTGGGCGGCGTGATCCGCGCCCTGGGGAAAAGCACTTCCATGTGGTGGATCATCGCCCTGGCGGTGATCGTTCTGCTCGGCCTGGTCCTGACCGTATTCACGATTGCACTGCCGAAGTTCAAGATCATCCAGAGCCTGATCGACCGCCTGAACCTGGTGACGCGCGAAAACCTTTCCGGCATGATGGTCATCCGCTCCTTCAACATGCAGGAGTTCGAGGAGGCCCGCTTCGATAAGGCCAACAAGGACCTGACCTCGGTCAGCCTGTTCACCAACCGGGTCATGGTGGTGATGATGCCGTTCATGATGATGATCATGAACGGCGTAACGGTACTGATCATCTGGGTGGGCGCCCATCAGGTGGCCCAGTCGCAGATGCAGGTGGGTGACATGATCGCCTTCATGCAGTACGCCATCCAGATCGTCTTCGCCTTCCTGATGCTCTCGATGATGTTTATCATCCTGCCGCGAGCGTCGGTGTCCGCCGGCCGGATCGCCGATGTGCTGGAGACGGAACCGCAAATCAAGGACCCCGAAAAACCCCGGCAATTCCCCGCCCCATTCCAGGGTACGATCGAATTTCGCAATGTGAATTTTCGTTATCCGGGGGCCGAGGAGGATGTCCTCCATGACATCAGCTTTACCGCCCAACCCGGTCAAACGACAGCCTTCATCGGCACCACCGGATCGGGAAAATCCACCATCGTCAATCTGATCCCACGCTTCTACGAGGTGACCGGAGGAGCGATCTACCTGGATGGAATTGATCTCCGGGAAGTCACCCAGTATGAGCTGCGCGAGAAGATCGGCTTCGTTCCCCAGAAGAGCACTCTTTTCTCCGGCACGATCGAAAGCAACCTGTTGTACGCCGATGAAAATGCCAGCGACGAGGACTTGAAACTGGCCGCCGATATTTCCCAGTCCAGCGAGTTTATTACGGCCAAACCGGAAGAGATGCAGACCGAGATCGCTCAGGGCGGGGCGAATGTCTCCGGCGGGCAGAAACAACGCCTTTCGATTGCGCGGGCCCTGGTCAAAAAGGCGCCCATTTATATCTTCGACGACAGTTTTTCGGCCCTGGACTTCAAGACCGACTCGGCCCTGCGCAAGTCCCTCAGGGAACATACCGGCTCCAGCACCCTGCTGATCGTCACCCAGCGGATCGCCACCGTCAAGAACGCCGAACAAATCATCGTCCTCGACGAAGGCCAGATTGCCGGCAAAGGAAACCACCAGGAATTGATGAAATCCTGCGCGATCTATAAGGGAATTGCCTTATCACAGCTCAGCGAGGAGGAATTGGCATGACCACGCAGAGCTCGAATTCCTCCTCGCCGGTTCCAGCTGGCCGTGGCCCGATGGGACGCGGACGCGGGATGATGGGGCACGGCGGCCCGATGGCGATGATGCGAGGCGAAAAGCCGCGCGACTTTAAGGGCACGATGACGAAGTTGATCGGCTACCTGGGCTCCTACAAGCTGGGGATCCTGGTCGTGATGATCTTTGCCGTCGCTTCGACCGTCTTTACCATCGCCGGTCCAAGGCTCCTGGGCAATGCCACGACCCAGCTCTTCGCAGGGGTGATGGCCCAGATCGCCGGAACCGGTTCGATCGACTTCGGCTTTATCGCCCGGATGCTCCTCTGGACCCTGGGCCTTTATCTCCTTTCCTCCCTGTTCGCCTACGTCCAGGGCTGGGTGATGTCCGGTATTTCCATGAACATCACCTACCGCTTCCGAAAGGATATTTCCGAGAAGATCAACCGCATGCCGCTGCGCTACTTCGACGGCACCAACCACGGCGAAGTCCTCTCCCGGGTCACCAACGACGTGGATACCGTGAGCCAGACCCTCAACCAGAGTCTGACCCAGATCATCACCTCGGTCACCACCGTGGTCGGCGTGCTGGTCATGATGTTCACGATCAGCTGGCAGATGACCATGGTGGCGCTGGTCATCGTGCCGATCTCCTTCGGGGTCATCGGCCTGGTGGTCAACAAGTCCCAGAAATACTTCAAGCAGCAACAGGATTACCTGGGCCACCTGAACGGACATGTCGAGGAAATGTACGGCGGGCATGTGGTCATGAAGGCGTTCAACGGCGAAGCCGAGAGCGTCGCTGAGTTCGACCAGATCAACACCACGCTCTTCGGTTCGGCCTGGAGATCCCAGTTCCTGTCCGGCATCATGTTTCCGGTCATGAACTTCATCGGCAACCTGGGCTACGTGGCCATCTGCATCCTGGGCGGCTACCTGGCGATCCAGAAGGTCATCAGCATCGGTGACATCCAGGCCTTTATCCAGTATGTTCGTTCGTTTACGCAGCCGATCACGCAGATCGCGAACATTTCCAACATCTTCCAGCAGACCGCCGCCTCGGCCGAGCGTGTCTTCGAATTCCTGGCCGAACCGGAAGAAGCAGCGGACGCGGCGACCCCGGTCAAGCTGGATAAGATCCAGGGCCGAGTCGACTTCAAGGACGTCCACTTCGGGTACAGCCCGGATAAGATCATCATCAATGACTTTTCCTTCTACGCCGAACCCGGTCAGAAGATCGCCATCGTGGGCCCGACCGGAGCAGGCAAGACCACCATGGTCAAATTGTTGATGCGCTTCTACGATGTCAACAGCGGTGCCATTCTTGTCGACGGCCATGATGTCAAGGATTTCACCCGCGCCGACCTGCGCTCCATGTTTGCCATGGTTTTGCAGGATACCTGGCTTTATAACGGCACCATCCTGGAGAACATCCGCTACGGGCGTGAAGGTGCCTGTGACGAGGAGGTCATTGCCGCGGCCAAGACGGCGCATGTCGATCATTTCGTCCGCACCTTGCCGGATGGGTACAACCTGGTACTCAATGAGGAGACCTCCAACATTTCACAGGGTCAGATGCAGCTGTTGACCATCGCCCGCGCGGTCCTGGCCGACCCGCGCATCCTGATCCTGGACGAGGCTACGAGTTCCGTCGACACGCACACCGAGGTCCTGATCCAGAAGGCCATGGAGACGTTGATGCAGGGCCGTACCAGCTTCATCATCGCCCACCGTCTATCCACCATCCGCGACGCGGACTGGATCCTGGTCATGAATAACGGTGACATTGTCGAGCAGGGCAAGCACCAGAAACTGCTCGACAAGAAGGGCTTCTACGCCGAACTCTACAACAGCCAGTTTGAAGGAAAAGAAATCTAACTCGATACGGTTCCGTCGGTCCGGTCAGAAGGCCAACGTCATTCCCTCTCCGCAGCGGTCTGCCGGCGCTGGGGGAGGGATTGACCCAGACCGCTCTCGCGGCAGGTCTCTCTGGATGTATCGCCCCGGGGTTTCACCATGCTATAATTCCCATCGATGGTCGAATTCCTCCGGAACTTCTTCTCGGTCAACATCATCATCATCCAGTTCGTTTATGGGTTGACATTTTTTGTCCTCGGCCTTGCGATCGCCCTGCAGTCGCGTCATTCCTCGCACCTGGACCTGGCCCGCATCCTCACCTGGCTGGCTGCCTTTGGCTTCGTTCATGCTTTTGTTGAATGGGGAGATCTGTTTATCCCTCTGCAGGCCGCCTATCTCAGCCCGGATTTCATTACGGCATTGCAATACCTTCATCTTTTGCTCCTGGGGATCTCTTTTGCCTGCCTTTTTGAGTTTGGGGTAGCCTTGCTCGAGCCGCTCCAGCATCGCGAGTGGCTGCATATCACCTCGGCGGGTTTGTTGGCCACCTGGTTCTTCATCTCCTTCTTCCCCCTGCGGACATGGATCCAGAATTTTCAGGACTGGTATAACACTGCGAACGCCCTGGCCCGCTACTTCATCGGCCTGCCTGGAGGACTTTTATCCGCGTACGCATTACGAAAGCACATCTATCAACGTATTATGCCCTTGAACGTGCCCCATATCGTCCAATCGCTGCGCACGGCGGGGATCAGCCTGGCGATCTATGCCCTGGCGACAGGTCTGCTGGTACCCCCGGTGAGCTTCTTTCCCGGCAAGTGGATAAACACAGATACCTTCAGCCAGGTGTTTATCATCACTCCGCCGATCCTGCGATCCCTGATCGGACTGGTGACCGTGGTATCGATCATCCGGGCGCTGGAAATCTTTGATGTGGAAACGGCGCGACAGATCGAGGCGATCGAAGAGCAGCAGATCCTGGCAGATGAACGCGAACGGATCGGACGGGAACTGCATGACGGTGCGATCCAAAAAGTATATACCGCCGGTTTGCTGGTTCGCTCCGCCCAGAAATTGGCCGAGGTGGAGTCTCCCCTGGAGGGCCGCCTGGCGACCGCGGTGGGGGTGTTGGATGATGCGATCGTCGACCTGCGCCACAATCTGGGAGAGCTGCACGCCTCCAAGCCGAGCGCGGAACCGCTGGACCAGGCTTTACGAAATCTGGCCTCCGATCCGCGTTTTGGCTCCTTGGTGAAGATCGACCTCGATCTGGCCCTTCCGCCCGCGGATGAATTTTCTCCAGAGCAAAGCTCGCATATCCTGGCCATCGTCCAGGAAGCGATGGCTAACAGTGTTCGCCACGCCCAGGCCCGCCACATCCGGATCCAGGGCCGCCTGGTGGATATGCGCCTGATGCTGGCCATCCGCGACGATGGCGCGGGCATCCCGACGCAGATCGTGGAAGGACACGGGTTGCGCAATATGCGCGACCGTGCCGCTCTCCTGCACGGCAGGCTTGAAGTCCGTCCGCTGGAAAAGGGCACTTCGGTCGTTCTGGACATCCCCTGGGAGGTGAAAGCGTGACGAAGATCCGGGTTGGGTTGGTGGACGATCATGCCCTGGTGCGCTTGGGTTTAAAGACCCTGATCGACGATCAGGTCGATATGCAGGTCGTAGGAGAGGGAGATTCGACAGCTGCCGCGCTGCAAATGGTGGAAAGTACCCATCCCCAGGTGGTATTGATGGACATCCGTCTGCCGGGGGACAGCGGTCTGGAGGCAGCCCGCCAGATCGCCATCCGCTATCCAGAGACCAGGGTGGTCATGTTGACCTCCTTCGCCGATGAGGAGCTGGTGATCGGTGCCATCCGGGCCGGGGCGGTGGGGTACATCTTGAAAGAAGTGGGCAACGAAGAGGTCCTGCGCGGGATCCGTGCCGCGGCGAGCGGGGGATCCGTGCTGGATGCAGCCACGACCACCCGGCTGCTCACCCGATTGCGCGCATCCGAAAACAAAGCCGATGAAGATGCCTTCCGGGATCTGAGCGATCGGGAGCTCGAGGTGCTTTATGAGATCAGCCAGGGGAAGACCAACACCGAAATTGCGGCCAGTTTGAATTTGAGCGAGAAGACTGCCCGGAATTATGTCAGCGCGATCCTGGAAAAGCTGCGCATGGCGAACCGCATCGAACTGGCGACCTACGCCATTAAACACAATCTGGCCGAGCGCATGAAACCTGAATGAGCGCTTTAATTGAAAAGGACGCTGAGGCATTCTCAGCGTCCTTTTTGGATCGGGAGAAAACTTAGCGAGCCTGGGCACCTTGAGGGATACCCCCGGGGGCTGCCTTTTCGGCGATCCGGTCGCTCCACAGAGCCCCGACACGAGGCACCAGGAAGTAATCCACGCCGATGTAGCCGGAGACTTTCCAGGCCAGGATCAGGGTGACTGCCAGGATCAGGAACAGCGGGTTGACGCTGACCACGCCGGCCAGTAGGTAGTTGAAGTTCATGAAGCCGCCGAAGAAGGCCGCAAATCCAGTGAACAGGCCCAGGATCAGGGCGATTCCGACGAGAGTCTCGCCGACACTGACTAGCTTGGCCATCCAGACATAGGCGCCGCTGGAGATGAGCATTTTAAGGAAGTTGGCGTACCAGGCATATTGGATCGCTGACTTGCCCGTCGCGCTGACAGCGGTGACGCCCATCAAAAAGCCCTTCAGACCGGCGCCGGTCTGAAGCCAGGCCGGGCTGGTCATCTTTTCCCATCCGGCCTTCACCCATTGCCAGCCCAACCAAACGCGGATGGGCAGCCACAACCAGGCAGCCAGCGGGTGATTCAAAAGCTTGGTGACGATGGAGGGCTCCTGGACCACCGCGCCCTTGCGGGTAGTTACTACGTTGACCATTTTGATCTCCTTTTCAGGTCTGATATCAGGATTGAATGGATCTACTTACGCTCAGAGTGTACGCCTTCCCCTGGGAGATCCGCAGGGGCAGGTGACCCTGATTAAAGGGGGGCAGTTGACCCTCTTTCGATCCTGGATGCGCTCCTCCTGTCTGCCCTCTGGATCTGTTTTTTTGAAGCAAAATCTTCAAAACCATTGACATTTCAGACATAAATGAGTATAAATCGCCACAATCATGGACCACCTATTTAGAACTTTCCGGCCTTAGACCGATCGGGTCCATTACCCACTTCCGAAGGATGCCTGTTGATCGGGTTTGTGGGTTTCGATTGGTTGCACGGGCTGGCGTGTTTTTCAAGCGCAGGCTGCTGTTTTTCCTGATGACCAACGAGCTCTCCGATCCCGGCGGGCTCGTTATCATTTGTTAAGGGATGAAGAAATGTCCGGGTTGTATTGGCTGGATCCTGGTCCGCAAGAGCGCTCCAGGGAAAGGATGAAGGGCAGGTTCTCGTCGATCGAACCGTTTCTTCCACATCTGGGGGACCAACCGGTCCCAGCCGGGGGGCATCCTGGAAGAGATGGGGAACGAACCAACCGCATTCGGGATTGTTGGTCACTCAAATTCAGCATTCCCATTTTGAGATTTCCGAACCAGTGAGCAGGAGGCAAGCATGATCCGCGTAGGATTCTTATTCACCCGCATGCGCGTCGAGGAGAAGAAATTGCTCGAAGACCTTGAGAAGCGCCCGAACATCGAGATTGTCCCCATTGATGACGGCCAGACCTACTTCGATCTCGGACAGAAAAGGATCGAAGTCGACGTGGTCTTCGAAAGATCCTTGTCCTTTTCGCGCGGCCTTTATATCTCCCGGATATTTGAAGCCCAGGGTATTCCGGTGGTGAATTCATCCCTCATCGCCGAACGGTGCGGTGATAAATACATCACCAGCCAGATCCTGATGTCCAATGGAATACCCACCCCGCGCGTGATCATGGCCTTTGATGAACAATCCGCTCTGCAGGCGGTGGATGCGATCGGTTACCCGTGCGTGCTGAAACCGGTGATCGGCTCCTGGGGCCGGCTGCTTGCGAAAGTGGATGACCGCGAAACCGCGGAGGCGATCATCGAGCATAAGGCGACTTTGGGCGGGGTCAATCACCAGGTATTCTACATTCAGGAGTATATCCACAAGCCCGGCCGGGATATCCGCGCCTTCGTGATCGGCGAGGAACCGATCTGCGCCATCTATCGCTCTTCGGAAAACTGGATCACCAATACCGCCCGAGGCGGGGTCGCCTCAAACTGTCCGATCACCGATGAAATCGCCGACCTGTGCAGAAAATCTGCGCATGCGATCGGGGGTGGTCTCCTGGCGCTGGATCTTTTTGAAACCGGGAAAGAGATTGTGGTCAACGAAATCAATCACACCATGGAATTTCGCAACAGCATCGATACCACCGGCGTAAACATTCCGGCCAGGATGGTGGACTACGTGCTAGCTCACGCACCGGTTTTTGCCTAACGAAACCGGCTGGCAGCGGGAGATCCCCTGGATGATGACGTAAACGAATTCTCCCACAGTGGGTTTCCTGGACACCCAAGAGGTGTGCCGGCCATCGGGTTTGGCGAATGTTCTCGAAATCTCTTGACACATTCTCCAGCAGTGGTAAAATGCAGCCCAATATGGATCGGCTTTTGGCCCTGATTCGCTCCCGTCGTCCCGGACCCACTTCTCCTCGAGAAGGTTGGGATCTTTTGCCCTGGATGACGGCCTGACCGCCACACTGCCCTAAGCTAACTCCAGCAATTCACCCAAACAGCCCTCCTTCTCAGGAGGGCTGTATTTATTTGCTCACCCAGGAGAAATGTATGTCAACAAAATCAAAACCCTCGATTCAGAAAGTCGTCCTGGCCTATTCCGGGGGACTTGACACGTCTGTGATCGTACCCTGGCTCAAGGAAAACTATGGCTGCCAGGTGATCTGCTTTTGCGCCGATGTCGGCCAGCGTGAAGATTTGAGCGGCCTGGAGTCCAAAGCCCTCGCCAGCGGTGCCAGCCAGCTCATCGTCCGCGACCTGAAAGAGGAACTGGCGGAGCACTACCTGTTCCCGATGCTGCGGGCCGGTGCCATTTATGAGCGCCGGTACCTGCTGGGCACATCGGCCGCCCGGCCGTTGATCGCCAAGCACCTGGTCGATGTGGCTCATCTGGTGGGAGCCGATGCGGTCGCTCACGGGGCGACCGGCAAGGGTAACGACCAGGTGCGTTTTGAGCTGACCGTCATGGCGCTCGACCCCCGCCTGAAGGTCATTGCCCCCTGGCGCGAATGGGAGATCCGCTCCCGCGAGGATGCCATCGCTTACGCCCGCGCCCGCAATATTCCGGTCAGCGCCACCCTGAAATCGATCTACAGCCGGGATGCCAATCTGTGGCACATCTCGCACGAAGGTGGTCCCCTGGAAAACCCCTGGAACGAGCCGGAAGAATCCATGTTCCAGATCAGCGTCTCACCCGAGAAGGCACCGGACCAGCCTGCCTATGTCGAGATCGAATTTGAATCCGGCAGCCCGATCGCGGTCAATGGCGAAAAAATGACCCCGGGCGTCCTGGTCGCCTCCCTGAACACCCTCGGCGGAGCGCACGGGATCGGCCGGTCCGACCTGGTCGAAAACCGCCTGGTCGGCATGAAATCCCATGGAGTCTACGAGACCCCCGGCGGGACGATCCTGATGGCGGCCCATCAGGAGATCGAATCGCTGGTGCTCGACCGGGAGACCATGCACTTCAAAGACACGATCGCGATCAAGTATGCCGAGCTGGTCTACAACGGCCTTTGGTTCACGCCCCTGCGCGAGGCCCTGGATGCCTTTGTCGACAGCACACAGGGTCCGGTTTCCGGGAAGGTGCGCCTCAAGCTCTATAAAGGCAATCTCATCTCGGCGGGTCGAGAGAGTCCATTCAGTCTCTACCGGGAGGATTTTGCCACCTTCGGCCAGGAAAATGTCTACGACCAGAGTGAAGCCGAGGGATTCATCCACCTCTTCGGCCTTTCCCTCAAGGTCCGGGCCCTGAATGGATTACCGGTCTCGGGCCTGAATATGCCCAAGCCTGACTATTCGCGCTTCAAGCGGGATTAAAGAGGCCAGCATGACCCTGTGGGGTGGGAGTTTCACTGAAAAGCTCGACCCGGCGGCGGATGCGTTCAACCGCTCCCTGCCGTTCGACCAGAGGCTGGCCCGGCAGGATGTGGCTGGTAGTATGGCTTGGGCCGGGGCATTGGGCCGGGCGGGTGTCCTCGACCGGGATGAAACCGACCGGATCCTGGCCGGTTTGGGAATCCTCGCCTCGGAAATCGAATCGGCGCGCTTTGTTTTCCGGGAAACCGATGAGGATATTCACACCGCGGTCGAGCGTCATCTCGGTGAGCTGATCGGACCTTTGGCCGGCAAGCTGCACACCGGGCGCTCCCGCAATGACCAGGTCGCCACGGACTTGCGCTTGTGGCTGCTGGACACCCTGCCGAAGCTGGATGCTGCGGCTGCCGGCCTGCAGGCGGTCCTGATCGCCCGGGCCGAAGCGGATCGCGACGTGCTCATGCCCGGTTACACCCATCTGCAGCGGGCACAACCGGTGCTCTTGCCGCACTGGTGGCTCTCCCATTTCTGGCCGCTGCAGCGGGACCGGGAACGCCTGGCCGGGCTCCGCCGGCGGACCGCAGTCCTGCCGCTCGGCTCGGGGGCGCTCGCCGGGACACCCTATCCTATCGACCGGAACGCCCTGGCACAAGCGCTGGGCTTCACCAGCGCCTCCCCGAACAGCATCGATGCGGTCTCCGACCGGGATTTTGTTGCGGAATTCCTCTTCGATGCGGCCCTGACGGCGGTCCATTTGAGCAAACTGGCTGAGGACATGGTGCTTTTTACCAGTGCGGAATTCGGCTTCTTTTCACTTTCCGATGCTTTTGCGACTGGTTCCAGTTTGATGCCCCAGAAAAAGAACCCGGATGTGTTCGAGCTGGGACGCGGGAAGGCGGGAACCCTGCTCGGCCTGCTCATGGGTCTGCTGGCAACGCTAAAAGGAATACCCTCCGGTTATGATAAGGATCTGCAGGAGGACAAGCAGCCCCTCTTCAGCGCGGCCGACACCCTCCTGGCGGCCCTGCCCGTTTTTGGCGGAGCGCTCTCCAGCCTCACGATCCATCCCGAGCGGATGAGGTCGGCGATCGATGCAGGGATGATGGCGACGGATCTCGCCGATTACCTGGTCGCCAAAGGCGTTCCTTTTCGAGAAGCGCATCTTTTGATTGGAAAAGCCGTCCAACTGGCGGCTAAAAATGGCGTCGCCCTGGATGGCCTGCGCCTTGAAGATCTCCAGGCGCTCGGCCCCTTCGCGGGCGATGTGTACGCGGTTTTCGATCCCGAGCTGAGCATCGCCAAACGCGCCGCGGACGGTGGCACTGCAAGGGAAGCAGTTCAGCGACAACTGTCGCAGGCGACCAAGGCTCATACCCACCTATACGATACGGATGAAGGAGAATAACATGGCTACAGTACCCTGCCCTGAATGTTCGGCGAATATCACCCTCGAATCCAAGACGATCGTGGGTGAAATTCTGGTTTGCCCTGACTGCGGCGTGGAGCTGGAGGTAAAATCCCTCGACCCGGTCACCCTCGACCTGGCTCCCATGACCCAGGAAGACTGGGGCGAGTAAAGCAGACAGAATGTATAAACACCCGCGCATCGGGGTTCTGTTCTCAAGAATGAGGGTGGAGGAGAAATGGATCTTTGAAGCCTTCGAAAAGCACGCCGTTGCCTGCGAGCGCCTGGACGACCGCAGTGTCTGCTTCGACCTGGAAAACCCGGGTCCATGGCGGCAGTTTGACGCGGTGCTGGAGCGCAGCATCAGTTACACCAACGGCCTATACGCCCTTCAGATCCTGAATGCGTTTGGCGTGCCGACGGTCAATTCCGCGGCAGTGGCTGCGGCGTGCGGAGACAAGCTCGCGACCAGCACGCTGCTGGGGCGGGCCGGAGTACCCCAACCGCGCAACATGGTCGCCTTCACGCCCGAGGCGGCCCTGCAGGCGATTGAAACACTGGGCTATCCGGTGGTGCTCAAACCGCTGGTCGGCTCCTGGGGCCGCTTGCTCGCCAAGATCAACGACCGGGAAGCCGCCGAAGCCGTTCTCGAGCACAAGGCCATCCTGGGATCCGTCCAGCATTCGGTGTTCTACATCCAGGAATATATTCATAAACCAGGCCGCGATATTCGTGCGATCGTGATCGGTGGCCGTGTGTTGACTGCGATCTACCGCAAGTCGGAGCACTGGATCACCAACACGGCGCGGGGGGCCGAAGGCGAACCCTGCCCGCTCACGCCGGAGATCGAGTCGCTCTGCCTCCAGGCAGCCCAGGCAGTGGGCGGAGGGGTGCTGGCGGTCGACCTGGTGGAACATCCCGAGCGCGGCTTGCTGGTTAATGAAGTGAATCACACCATGGAATTCCACACCGCTCAACCGGTGAGCAGGATCGATATTGCGGACGAGATCGTCCACTATGTTCTGCAGGTCGCGGAGGCCAGGATGGTTGTGGCATGATCCGGGTTTCGATCCTCGGCGGCTCCGGCTACACCGGCGGGGAGCTGCTGCGCCTCCTGCTCTTCCACCCCCAGGTGGAGGTTGTGCAGGTGGGTTCCCGCTCGCACCTGGGGGAGTATGTCTATCAGGTACACCCGAACCTGCGCAAGCGGACGGAGCTCCGTTTCAGCGACCCGGAGCAGTTCGAGCCGGTCGATGTCCTTTTCCTGGCGCTGCCCCATGGCCAGGCCCAGCAAAAGATCGACGATTACGCGACCCTGGCCCCCAACCTGGTGGACCTTTCGGCAGACTTTCGCCTGCGCAGTCCGGAGGCCTATCAGCGCTGGTATGGCGCTCCGCACTCAGCCCCGCAGTGGCTCGATCGCTTTGTCTACGGCCTGCCGGAGCTGCATCGCAGGGAACTAGGCTCGGCCCACTATGCCAGCGGGGTGGGTTGCAATGCCACTGCCTGCAATCTGGCGCTGCTGCCCCTGGTCCGGGCGGGCTTGCTCGATCCTGCCTTCCCGGTCATCGTGGAGGTCAAGGTAGGATCGTCCGAGGGAGGGGCGGAGGGAAACCCGGGCTCCCACCACCCGGAACGCGCCTCCGTGATCCGCACCTTCTCGGCCTTCGGTCACCGCCACACCGGTGAAGTGATCCAGGAAATGGGTCTGAAGGACGTGACCTTGACCTTGACCTCGGTGGACCTGGTGCGGGGTGCCCTGGCAGCCGCGCATGCCCGGGTCAACCCCGGGGTTACGAACAAAGACCTCTGGAAGGCGTATCGTGCGGCAGCCGCGGAGAACCCCTTCATTCGTGTAGTCAAGGAACAGCGTGGGATTTATCGGGTACCGGAACCGAAGATCCTGGCTGGATCCAATTATGCCGACCTGGGATTCGAATTGGATGAAAGCAACCAGCAGGTCGTTTCCCTATGTGCGATCGACAACCTGATGAAAGGCGCCTCAGGATCTGCAGTGCAGTCGATGAACCTCATGCTCGGTCTGGACGAGACGACCGGGCTTGAATTTCCGGGGCTGCATCCGGTATGATCGACGGATGCGAGGAATCGCCGGGCGCAAGCTCGAGCGGTAAAACGCGGGAGTTACTCTGATGATATCCACGGATGTAATGGTGATCAAATTGGGAGGTACCGAGGGGGTCGATTTTTCTGCCATCTGCCAGGATGTCGCCGGGCAGATCCAGAGCGGTCAAAAACTCATCCTGGTCCATGGCGGCTCAGCTGAAGCCAACCTTTTAGGAGAGACCGTCGGACATCCCGCCCGCTTCATTACCTCGCCCTCCGGTTTCACTTCCCGCTATACCGATCGGCAGACGCTCGAGATCTTTATGATGGCCGTCAACGGCAAGGTGAATACCCTGCTCGTCGAACAGCTGCAAGCGCGCCGGGTGAATGCGCTCGGTCTGAGCGGCCTGGACGGCAGGCTGATGCTGGCCACGCGCAAGGACGCCATCCAGGCCGTGGAGGGCGGGAGACGCTTCGTGGTGCGCGATGACTTCACCGGCAGGATCGAACAGGTCAATGGCGGGCTGCTCCGGACCCTTCTGACCGCCGGGTATGTTCCGGTGATCTCGCCTCTGGCTGTCAGCGCGGCTGGCGAAGCACTGAACGTGGACGGAGACCGGGCAGCGGCGATGGTCGCCTCCGCCCTCAAGGCAAACACCTTGCTCCTTCTGACCGCAGCCCCCGGTTTGCTGCGCACTTTTCCAGACGAAAGCACGCTCATCCGCCAGCTGCCGTTCAGCGAGCTCGCTGTGGCCCTCGAGGCGGCCCAGGGCCGTATGAAGAAGAAGGTTCTGGGGGCCCGCGAAGCCTTGGAAGGAGGCGTGGAGCGTGTTATCATCGCCGACGGCCGGATCGATGCGCCGGTCACGAAGGCCCTGGCCGGTCAGGGGACCGTCATATTTGCCCCTGCCTCCCCTGGAATCACCGAAAAAGCCAGATAAATCACAACAGGTCGTCATCGAGGAAAAATAGTTATGGAGACTGTAATGCTTGATATTGTGCAGGCCGAAGACCGGCATACCTCCGGGTTATATGCCAAGCAACCGATCGTTTTTGTGCGCGGCGCAGGCGCCTTGCTCTGGGATATCGACGGCAACGAATACCTGGACTGTAACTCGGGGCACGGGGTGGCCAACCTGGGGCATGCTCATCCGAAGGTTGCCGCGGCGATCGCCGAACAGGCCTCCACCCTGATCACGCTCTTTGAGTCCTTCTACAACGATAAGCGCTCGGCCTTGATGGAGAAGATCACAACCCTGGTGCCTGGTCTGGATCGGGTCTTTTTCTGCAACTCGGGCACAGAAGCGGTGGAGGCGGCCATCAAGTTCGGGCGTATTTCGACCGGCCGGACAGAGATCATCGCCGCCAAGCGCGCTTTCCATGGACGAACGATGGGTGCGCTCTCTGCCACTTTCAATAAGAAATACCGGGATGCCTTCGAGCCGCTCGTGCCCGGTTTCCGCCACGTCACCTTTAATGACATCCCCGCCCTCGAAGAGGCGGTCACGGATCAGACCGCGGCGGTGATCCTGGAAGCTCTCCAGGGCGAGGGCGGTGTCTATCCGGCGGATCCGACTTATCTACAAGCCGCTCGACGGATCTGCTCGCAACATGGTGCCCTGTTGATCCTGGACGAAGTCCAGAGCGGATTCTGCCGGTCCGGAAAGCTCTTCGCTTTCCAGCACAGCGGGATTACCCCGGACGTGCTCTGCGTGGCGAAATCCCTGGCGGGCGGGCTGCCGATGGGCGCGGTGCTCTTCGGTCGCTCCGTGCAGAATCTGACACCCGGTGTGCATGGATCCACATTCGGTGGGAATCCTCTGGCGTGCGCGGCCGCGCTGGCCGCCTTGACCGCCATGGAGGAGGAAGACCTGGCCGGTCAGGCAGCTGCCAAGGGGGATTACTTGATGAAAAAGATCCGTGAGATCCAGGCACCGATCATTCGGGAAGTTCGCGGCCTCGGATTGATGATCGGGATCGAACTGCGCCAGAAATCGGCCCCCTATCTGAACGAGATGCAGACGCAGCGGGTGCTGGCTTTAAATGCGGGAATGACCGTGATCCGTTTACTGCCTCCCCTGGTCATTACTTACGAACAGATCGACCACCTGGTCGCCGTCCTGACTGAGGTCCTTTCCAAAGAAATCAAAGATGAATGACCCGGCCACGCTGATCGGACTGGTCGAGCATTACAGCCCGTCCGGACAGGAGCAGGGGGCCGTGCGCTGGCTCGTGGAGCGCATGAAGACCCTGCAGTTTACCCGGGTATCGATCGATCCGGCGGGCAACGCGGTCGGGGTGATGGGCGCTGGACCGCATCAGGTTCTGCTGCTCGGTCACATCGATACCGTGCCGGGTGAGATCTCCGTGCGCCAGGAAGAGGGGCTCTTGTACGGCCGGGGTGCGGTCGATGCCAAGGGTGCATTGGCCTGTTTCGTCGATGCAGTGACAGCCCTCGGGCCGATCGATGGATGGCAGTTCGTCGTTGTCGGGGCGGTGGAGGAAGAACGCGATTCCGAGGGGGCTCGATACGCGGCGACCGCGTACCAGCCTCAGTATCTGGTCGTCGGCGAACCGAACCGCTGGGATCGCATGGCGCTCGGTTATAAAGGCAGCGCCTGGGCCCAGCTCTCGGTTCAGAGGACGCTGGCGCATACCGCCAGCGAGCGCGAAAGCGCCAGCGAGGCCGCGGTAAAGGTATGGCTGTGCCTGGAGCGATACGCCCTGGAATTCAACCAGAACCGGCGTCCGGTCTTCGATCAGCTCCTCTTGACCCTGCGGGGGATGGAATCCGGCGGGGACGGCTTCCAGGAATGGGCCCGGATCATGGTCGGGGCGCGCCTGCCCCTGGATCTGCCTCCCGAGGCCTGGTACGAACAGGTGGAGAGGCTGGCGGAGGGGGCACGGCTCGAGAAGATGGGCTTCGCCATGCCGGCCTACCGATGTGAGAAAAATACTCCCCTCGTGCGTTCTTTCCTGGCGGGAATCCGGGCTGCGGGCGGTACTCCGAATTTTGTGTATAAATCAGGATCCTCGGACCTGAATATCGTTACCCCCATCTGGAAGGTTCCCGCCCTGGTCTACGGACCGGGCGACTCCGCCTTCGACCATACTCCGGAGGAACGGATTTCCCTGGATGAGTATGGGAGATCCGTTTCGGTATTAAGCGCCGCCCTCAAAGGATTGGTACAGACCGGTGGCAATTAGTTAGAAGGATCACTCGCCGCCAGGGGTGGCGGTTAATCCTTTTCATTCTTTCCAGGTAGGAAGATTTCCTCAATTCGAAATCTGAACAGGGCGGCGATTTTGAATGCCAGCGGCAGGCTCGGATCATATTTTCCGGTCTCGAGTGCATTTACGGTCTGGCGTGAAACCTTCAATAGATCCGCCAGGTGTGCCTGGCTCCAGTCTCGTTCGGCGCGCAGCTCCTTGAGACGGTTTTTCATCGGTATCGCCACAGGGTCCACAGTTTGCCGGCCAGCCACATGACTACCATCACCACCGGCACCAAGCCCCAGTTAACCTGTGTCACCCCTGCAATACCCAGCAGGCCGTAGCCTCCGACGGCGATGG
>Ga0209039_10000233_pt1 | contig 52293 bp, 38 predicted proteins | sample BogFormECP12_OM1_FD_188238 | JGI IMG/M metagenome (GOLD analysis project Ga0209039, IMG submission 188238) | Bog forest soil microbial communities from Calvert Island, British Columbia, Canada - ECP12_OM1 (SPAdes) (version 2) | ecosystem: Environmental > Aquatic > Freshwater > Wetlands > Bog ...
CGGGTTTGGGTTGGGCACGGCCCTGCCCAGCCTCCTCCCATTGCCAGTAGTCGGCGTAGAGTTGAGCGCCGCCTTGGCCATCGAGGCCCAAGACGGCGGTCGAGACGCGGTCGAGCAGGTAGCGGTCGTGGGTGACCAGCACCAGCGCGCCGGGGAAATCGGCGAGGCTGTCTTCGAGCACTTCGAGGGTGGGGATGTCGAGATCGTTGGTGGGTTCGTCGAGCAACAGTAGGTCGGCGGGCTGTAGCATGAGACGCGCGATGAGGACGCGGGCCTGCTCGCCGCCGGAGAGGCTCGATATGGGGCGGTCGAGCTGGCCGCCGTCGAACAGGAAGCGTTTGGCCCAGCCGGCCACGTGGATGGGCCGGTCGCGAAAGATCACCGTGTCGCCATGCGCGCCCAGGCCCTGGCGCAGGGTCTCAGTGGGGTCGAGACGCTCGCGCGCCTGGTCGAAGTAGACGATGCGCAGTGCGGGGGCGCGCTCGATGCGGCCGGCGTCGGGCGGGAGTTCGCCGGCCAGCAGGCGCAGAAGCGTGGTCTTGCCGACGCCATTGCGGCCCAGCAGGCCCAGGCGAGCGCCGGGCGTGAGGATGAAGCTCAGGCCGCCAAAGAGGGTGCGGCCGCCGAGCGACTTGGCGATGTTCTCGACCGAAACCAGGCGCTTGGTGCGGCGGTCGCTGGCGGTGAAATCGATCTGCGCCACGCCCTTCGCGGAACGCGATTCCAGATCGGACAATTGGCGCATGAGGCGGCCGGCCTCATCGATGCGGGCGCGCGATTTGCCGGTGCGGGCCTTGGGGCCACGGCGCAGCCACTCCACCTCGCGCCGGACCACATTGGCGAGCGATTCCTGGCGGCTGGATTGCGCCAGCAGAAACTCCTCCTTGGTCTCGAGGAAGTGGCTGTAGCTGCCTTCGACGCGCAGGATGCCTTCGGGATACACGCGGTCGATTTCGGCCATGTCGTTGACCACGTTGTCCAGGAAATAGCGGTCGTGGCTGACTACCACGCTGGCAAAGGAGGCGGTGGAGAGCAGCTTTTCGAGCCACAGGATGCCTTCGAGATCGAGATGGTTGGTGGGCTCGTCCAGAAACAGCAGGTCGGGTTGGAGCGCCAGTTCGCGGGCGATGGCCAGCCGCCTGGTCCATCCGCCGGAGAGCGACTCCGTGCGGACGGCGCCATCGTTGAAGCCGCAACGGCCGAGGGTGGTGTTGATGCGCGCGGGGCGCTCGAGGTCGTCGAGACGCTCGCCGGCGATGGCCTCGGCAACAATTTCAGCGGCCGTCCGGCCATCCGGAAAAGTGGTCTGTTGCGGCACGTAGCCGATGCGCGTATTGCGGCGCATGGAGATGGAGCCGGAATCCGGCTCGAGTTGGCCGGAGAGAATCCGCAGCAGCGTGGATTTGCCGGCGCCGTTGGGACCGATCAGGCCCAGCCGCTCCCCTTCGGAAATGCCCAGCGAGATGTTCTCGAACAACGGGCGCGCGCCGAAGCTTTTGGAGAGGGAGGTGCAGCTTTCGAGCAGGGCCATCTATTCGTATCTCAGCGCTTCGACGGGGTCCAGTTGCGCGGCCTTCACGGCGGGCCACACGCCGAAGAACACGCCGATGGCCACCGAGACCGTGAATCCGGTGACCAAGGCCCACAGGGGCACCACGGAGGGGAGAGACGGCACCAGCGCGCCCACCAGCATGGTGATGAGAATGGAGATGGCGATGCCCATGACGCCGCCGGCGCCGGTGAGCGTCATGGCTTCCACCAGGAACTGGCCGACGATGTCGCGGCGGCGCGCGCCCACCGCCTTGCGCACGCCGATTTCCCGGGTGCGCTCCGTCACGCTCACCAGCATGATGTTCATGACGCCGATGCCGCCCACCAGCAGGCCCAGGGCCGAAATCGCGATGGCCACCAGCCCGATGAGGCTGGTGATGTTGTCGAATTGCTGGATGATCTGGTCGGGCGTGGAGATGGCGAAATCGTCTTCCGTGCCCGTGGGCAGACGGCGGATGCGGCGCATGACGCCTTCCACTTCCTGGAAGGCCCCCTCGCGCATACCGGGGCGGGCCTTGGCGGTGATCATGAAACGGTCCACCTGCGGGTAGCGGCTTTCGGCCGTTCTTAGCGGAATATCGATGGCGTTATCCATGCCGTTTTCGCCGAAGAACCCGCCCTTGGCCTTGGCGTAGACGCCGGCGATGGTGTACTCCGCGCCATCCATCATGAAGGTGCGATCCACGGCATGTCCATTGGGGAAAAGCGCCTCGGCCACGCTAGAGCCGATCACGGCCAGGTGCGCGCCGCGCTGGTCTTCCTCGGGCGTGAAGAAGCGGCCCGCATCCAGATCGCGCGGTGAGATCTCAATCATGTTCGGAGAATTCCCGGAGACGTTGATGGTGTCGGACTCGTAGCCCGGCACGCGCGCGGTGACGGGCTTCCCATCCACCACCGGCGGGATGTAGAGCACCAGGCCGGCGTCCAGCACCGAACTGCACCAGCGCTTGAGGTACTCGGCGTACTCCGGCTTCATGGCGCGGCGCTTGCGCTCTTTAAGAGGCGGCTCCATGTTGGGGTCGCCGGAACTTTTGTAGACGAAGATGTTGTCGGGGCCGAGTTCCTGGAAGAAAGTCACCACCCCCTGGCGCAGGCCGGTGAGGAGGGAAGCCACGGTGACCACGGTGGTGATGCCGATGACGATGCCCAGGATGGTGAGCAGCGACCGGAAACGGTGGGTCCACACGGCGCCCACGGCCACGTGCATGTTCTCCGCTGCGCTGATGTTCACGGTTCACTCCGCACGAAGGGCCACCACCGGATCGAGCTTGGCCGCGCGCGCCGCCGGGTACCAGCCGGAAGCGATGCCCACAATACTGGAAACCGCCAGCGAGAGCGTCACGTAGCCCGCGGTGATATGCAGCGCCAGGTCGAAGACGCGCCCCAGCAGCATGGTGGCGAGCGCGCCCAAGCCCACGCCGCAAGCGCCGCCCAAAGTCGCCAGCACCACGGCCTCGATGAGGATCTGCAACATGATGTCGCTGCGCCGCCCGCCCACCGCTTTACGAATGCCGATTTCCCTCGTCCGCTCGGTGACACTCACCAGCATGATGTTCATGATGACGATGCCGCCCACCACCAGCGAGATGCAAGTGACCGGCACCACCACCGCCGCCACCATGCTCAGCAATTGGTCGATGAAGCCGCGGATGGCATCGGGCGTGAGAGTATCGAAGTTATCCTCCTGGCCGGGACGCGCATGGAATCGGGTGCGCAGCGCGACGCGGGTTTCATCGAGGGCGCCGTTCAACGTAAGGCCGCTCGAGGGCCTGGGGCGGCCAAATAGCGCGAAACCGTTGCCGGGACCGTACAGGCGATTAAAGGCGGTGATGGGGATGTAGGCGGACTTGTCCTGGTCGCGGCCGAAGGCGGAACCGAGCCGCTCCTCTACGCCGATGACCGTGAATTCGATGCCTTCGATGCGCACGATCTGGTTGAGCGGCGAGGTATCCCCGGGAAACAGCGTGGTGCGGAGGGTATCGCCGATGACCGCGACGAAGGCCCGGGAACGCTCCTCCCGATCGGTGAAGAAGCGGCCGTCCACCACGCCGATATCGCGGATGCTGGCCATGTCGGCGGCCACGCCGAGGATGGTGGTGTCTTCGCAGATCAGGTTCTCACGCTTGACGTCGGAGACGTGGTTGCGGTACGGGCTATACAGGACGCGATCCCCGGCGACCGCTTCGACGAAGCGGTAATCGTCGGTGCGAATGGGTTTGTTGCGCTTCACCTTATCGAAGTAGTCGCGGCGGCTGAGGCGGCCGGTGGCGGCGATCTGCGCGACCAGGAAGGATTCCGAGCCGAAAGCCTTGGCGGTGCTCTGGTCGGCGTAGACGCCCAGCCCTTCGATGGCGGCGCCCACCATGATGACGCTGGCCACGCCGATAATCACGCCCAGCAGCGTGAGGAAGCTCCGCAGCTTATGCGCTCGGATGGAATCCATCGCCAGGCTGGATGCGTTTTGGAATTGATGCCAGGAGCGGGAAAACCCCGGGCCGGAATGGGACATCTGTATCTAGAATAACGTATGATGGAGGCTCGGCACCACCGATGCCCGTTCTGCGCCTCGCCTACGTCACCCAATTCCTGATCGCGCTGATTGCCGTCTTTGTGTTGTGGAGCGAGGTGGGCGGCCAGAGCCACCTGGACCTGATGCCCTGGTATTTCAAGCTGGTTTTGGGGGCAGGGGCGGCCTTCGCGGTGGTGAAGGCCACGGCCGCCGCCGTCTCCCACGAGCACCCGTGGAACGGCCGGACACTGAAGTGGTTGGGGATCATGGTGGCGTTGTTGGTAGGCTGCGGCCTGGCCAGCTACTACTGCCACATGTACCTGGAGACCGACGAAGGGGACGACCAGCAGGACAGCGCGTTCATGACGGGGGCCGGGGGCCAGGGGCCGGGGGCGGTCAGGGGCCGGAGGCCGGGGGTCGGGTAGCGAGGCAATCTTGCCTGCGGACTCGCTTTCAGCTGGTCCAGCCGCCGGGAAGGCGGCCTGCTTTTTCGACCCTGTCAACCGCAGCCCGCGAAGCCGTTCAAGATGCAGAGGTTTTCAACACTGCTGTCGTGTTTCACCTCAACGGCTCTAAAGTTCTCATTCCACACCAAATCATTGCGATTCTCAACATCTCTCCGTTGATAATCTCCACATTCGACGTGGCTACCGAATTGAACACGCTTCTACCTGCATGAAAACACACCACATATAGTCGCGAAAAACACCGCTTTTTGGCCCTCCCCGTGCCTTTATACAAGCCGGAAAGGATGTAACCTTATGACAGTCATTCTCGTTTTGGCAACGTTCCTGGTTTTTATCGTATTGGACTACGCCCTGAATCGGCGTAAAGCGGTCGCTACCGCACCGGCTTTCGCGCCGAAGGCAGTCCCGGCCATGCTTGGCGGAGACTATGTGGATGGTTTTCTGACCCCGGCTACGGTTTCCTACCACTCCGGCCACACTTGGCTGGTGAGAGAGCGCAAGAACGTCGTCCGCATCGGCGCCGATGAGTTTGCCGCCGCCCTCGTAGGCAAAGTCGAGAACATCGAGCTTCCCAAGCCCGGCCAGTGGATCCGCCAAGGACAGAAAGTCCTCTCTTTCTACCGCGGTGGAGAAAAGACCGAGATGGTTTCACCCACCGAAGGTGAAGTCATGGAGATCAATTCCGAAGTCGTCAAGAACCCGGCCACGCTGCGCCAGGATCCCTATGGCAAGGGCTGGCTGGTCAGCGTCCATGTCCCCGATGAGGAGAGCACCGGGCGCAATCTGGTTCCCAAAAGCTTGGTTCGCGAGTGGATGCGGGATGCGGTCGAGCGCTTCTACGCCCAGCAGCCGGCCCTCGCCGGTGCGGTTGCGGCCGATGGTGGACGCCCTGCGGACGATCTCCTCGCTACCCTGCCCGATGCCAATTGGAAGGCCGTAACCGGCGAGTTCTTCCTCACCAGCTAGCAAACTTGTAAAGATTTACTACACATTGGGCATGAAATCTGCTAAAAAAGAGTAGAGGGTCTATTTATGTCGAGAGCAATTCTTTACGACAGCACCCTCTGCATCGGTTGCAAGGCATGCGAAGGCGGTTGTGCCGAGCGTTGGGGGCTTCCCTACAACGACAAGATCGCCGCCGAGGAACGGATCTCAGCCCATAAGCTGACGGCCGTCGAAACGCACGGCGAGCGATTCAGCCGCCGGCTGTGCATGCATTGCGCTGAACCGACGTGCGTCTCGGTTTGCCCCGTGGGAGCCTTGCAGAAGACTTCCCTTGGTCCCGTGGTGTACGACGCAGAGAAGTGCATGGGCTGCCGCTATTGTCTGCAGGCTTGTCCATTCCAGGTGCCATCCTACGAGTGGAACCAGCGCCTGCCCAAGATGCGGAAGTGCGACATGTGCTATGAGCGGCAGAGCCAGGGCAAGCAGACGGCTTGCGCCGAGGTCTGTCCGACCGGCGCCACCAAGAACGGCGAGCGCGATCAACTGCTGGCCGAAGCGCGGCAGCGCATCGCGGAAAAACCCGGCCAGTATTACGGCAAGATCTACGGTGTCAAAGAAGTCGGCGGGACTTCCGTCCTCTACCTTTCGGCGGTTCCCTTCGAGCAGATCGGCCTGCGTACCAGCGTGCCGCAGGAAGCCCTGCCCGATCTTACCTGGCGCGTGCTGGATCTGACGCCGGACGTGGTCTCCACCGGTTCGGTGCTGCTGGGCGGCATCTGGTGGATCACCAACCGCCGCGACGAAGTCGCCAAAAAGGAGGGCCGGCGCAAATGAGCCTCAAACTCCCGAAAGTCACGGTTTGGCGCGCCATTTTCGCGGTCATCCTGTTGGCCGGCCTGTATGCCACCTATTTGCGTGTGGTCTACGGCCTGGGTGGCGCGACTAATCTGACCGACCAGTTCCCCTGGGGACTGTGGATCGGTTTCGACGTGCTGTGCGGCGTGGGCCTGGCGGCCGGCGGCTTTACCCTGGTGGCCATCGTCCACATCTTCAATATCGAGCGCTACAAGCCCATTTTGCGCCCCGCGATCCTCACCGCGTTCCTGGGCTATAGCTTGGTGGTGGTGGCTCTGCTCTACGACTTGGGCCGCCCCGACCGTATCTGGCACCCGCTCATCATGTGGAACCCGCGTTCGGTGATGTTCGAGGTGGCTTGGTGCGTCACGCTCTACACCACCGTGCTGTTCCTGGAATTCATTCCGGTGGTGTTCGAGAAATTCGGCTGGCACAAGCCGCTGGGGTGGATTCACAACGTTTCCGTGCCCCTCATGATTGCCGGCGTGCTGCTCTCCACGCTCCACCAAAGCTCGCTCGGGTCGCTGTATCTCATCGTGCCCGAAAAGCTCTATCCGCTGTGGTACAGCCCATTCCTGCCAGCGCTGTTCTATATCTCCGCCATCGCGGTGGGGCTTTCGATGACCATCTTCGAATCGTGGCATAGCAGCCGCGCCTTTGGCCGCGCGCTGGAACTCTCGTTGCTGGCCAGCATGGCGCGCGTCCTGGCGGTGTTGATGAGCGCCTACCTGTGGCTGCGGTTCCTCGATATGGCCCACCGCGGCGTCTTCGGGCTGCTCTTGCGGAACCGCACCGAGACGTGGCTGTTCGCGCTCGAGATCGCGCTCATGGCCGTGCCCACCCTGCTCCTCTATCAGCGGAAAGTCCGCATGAGTCCCGGCGCGCTGTACGCCTGCGTGGTGATGGTCCTGTTCGGGTTCATCGCCAACCGGTTGAACGTGGCCGTCACCGGAATGGAAGCCAGTTCCGGCACGCACTACGTTCCCAAGTGGACTGAGGTGGCCGTGACGCTTTCCATCGTCGGCGGCGGCTTTGCGATTTTCCGGGTGGTCGCCGAGTACTTCCCGATTTTTGAAGCGCACACAAACCAGCATGCACCGGAGAAGGTGGCAGAAATGGAGGCCGCCGCAGTCGCAGTGGAATGACTCTTGGCAAGACAATCCGGTTGGGACTGGCCGCCAAACTCGCGATCTGCGTCACGGCGAGCACCGCGGCTTTCTTTGCCTTGTTCGGCTTCATCAACCTGCGGGCGGAGCGCGTCCACTCGCAGGATTTCATCGAGCAGTCGGCCGACCGCGTCACCGACGTGATCCTGCGCAGCACGCGCTACGAAATGCTGCACAACGACCGCGAGGCGCTCTACAACGTCATCCAGGAGCTGGGCAGCCAGCCGGGCATCCAGCGCATCCGCATCTTCAACAAGGAAGGCCGCATCACCCTCTCCACCGACGCGCGCGAAGTCGATGCCGTGGTCAACAAGAGCGCCGAGGCCTGCTACGGGTGCCACGCCCAATCGGCGCCGCTCACCAAGCTCAACCGTCCCGACCGCGCCCGCATGTTCTGGGATAAGCAGGGCAATCACCTGCTGGCCGTGATTCGCCCCATCGATAACTCGCCCGCCTGCTCGGACGCCGCCTGCCACGTTCACCCCGCGAGCCAGCTCGTGCTGGGTGTCATCGACGCCGATCTTTCGCTCGCCACCGTGGACGCCCAAATCGCCCAGCACCAGGCCACCCTGGCGTACTTCCTGGTGGGCGCCGTGGTCTTCGGTTCCCTGGCGGCCGTGGCCTTCATCTGGGTGGTGGTGTACCGGCCCGTCAAGAAGTTGATCGACGGCACCCGTCGCGTGGCCGGCGGCGACCTCGAGTATCGCCTGCCGGCGGGCTCCGACGACGAACTGGGCGACCTGGCGCGCTCCTTCAACCGTATGACCGTCGAGGTCGCGGGCATTCAGGCCAAAATCGAGGAAGAGGTGCGCCGCAAGACCGCCGAGCTCGAGCGCGTGCATAAGACGCTGTTGCGATCCGAAAAGATGGCCTCCGTCGGCAAGCTGGCTGCCACCGTGGCGCATGAGATCAACAATCCGCTGTTCGGCATCCTCACTTACGCCCACCTGGTGCTGCGCGGGCTGCTGAAGCACGAGTTTCCGGAACGGGACGAGATGGCCGACCAGCTCCGCACCATCGAGCGCGAGAGCAAGCGCTGCGGCGACCTGGTGAGGAACCTGCTCACCTTCTCCCGCCAGGCGCCCAGCAACCGCGAGCCCAACGATCTCAACACCATCGTCGAGCGCGCTATTTCGCTGGTCAAGCACAAGTTCGACTTGCAAAGCATCGAGCTGAAACAAAATCTCGCACCCGGCCTTCCACCGGTCCAGTGCGACGCCAACCAGATCCAGCAAGTGTTCCTGGTGCTCCTGGTCAACGCCTCGGAAGCCATGCCCAACGGGGGCGTGCTGGAAGTCGCCACCCAGCTCGAACCCGGCGCGGAGCACTGCTCGCTAAGAGTCAAGGACTCGGGAAGCGGCATCCCGGCCGACGCCATGCCGCGCATTTTCGATCCATTTTTCACGACCAAGGAGGACCAGAACCGGACGGGGCTGGGGCTGGCCGTGGCGCATAGTATCGTGGAGCAGCACGCGGGCGACATCGCGGTCCGTTCCGCGCCGGGCGAGGGGGCTGAGTTTACAGTAACGCTGCCGGTAGGGCAGGCGGGCCCAGGGGGCACCCCGCCTGCTAAGCTTGCAGCAGTGGCGAGTTAGTGACGCAACCGGATATAGTGACGGGTTTCACGGGGAGGACGCAATGGCAACTGCGGTAGATGTTCCGACGGCAACCAAGACCAGGGGCAAGATCCTGATCGTCGATGACGAACTGGTGGTGCGCGATTCGCTTGGCAAGTGGTTCACCAGCGAAGGCTACACCGCCCGGCCCACCGGGGGCGCGCGCGAAGCCCTCGAGCTGATCCAGCAGATGGAATTCGATATCGCGCTGATCGATATCAAAATGCCCGGCATGGACGGCATGGAACTCCAGAGCCGCCTGCACGAGGCCGATCCGGATCTGACCGTGATCATCATGACCGGCTACGCCTCCGTGGAGACCGCCGTGCAGGCCCTCAAGCACGGCGCGTACGATTACATTACCAAGCCGGTGGACCCCGACGAGCTCTCCCACCTGGTGGCCAACGCCCTGGAGCACAAGCGCGCCCGGCGGGAAGTGGTGCGCCTGCGCGAGAACTTGCAGGAGGTCTTTCCCAGCACCGAGCTGATCGGCAAGAGCGCGGCCATGAAGAAGGTCACCGAGCTGATTGAGATGGTCGCCCCCACCGAAGCCACCGTGCTCATCACCGGCGAAAGCGGCACGGGCAAGGAAGTGGTGGCCCGCGCCATCCACGCCGCCGGCCCGCGGCGCTACATGCCCATGGTGACCATCCACTGCGGAGCGCTCACCGAGACCCTGCTCGAAAGCGAGCTGTTCGGGCACGAAAAGGGCGCGTTCACCGGCGCCCAGTACCGTAAGAAAGGCAAGTTCGAGATCGCCGACGGCGGCAGCGTCTTCCTCGACGAGATCAGCGACATCAGTCTCAAGACGCAAACCGACCTGCTGCGCGTGCTCCAGGAAAAGGAGATCGTGCGCGTGGGCGGCAACCAGCAGATCAAAGTGGATTTCCGCTGCATCGCCGCCACCAACAAGAACCTCGAGGCGCTGGTCAAAGAGGGCGCTTTCCGCCCCGACCTGTATTACCGGCTGCACGTTTTTTGCATCGACCTGCCGCCCCTGCGCGACCGCCGCGACGACATTCCGCTGCTGGTCAACCATTTCCTCAACAAGTTCTGCATGGCCACCAGCCGCGCCATGCCGCAGCTCTCCCCGGAGGCCCTCGAGGTGCTCATGCGCCACGATTGGCCGGGCAACGTTCGCGAGCTCGAAAATGCCGTCGAACGCGCCCTGGTGGTGGGCCGCGGTTCGGAGATCCGCCCCGCCGACTTCTCCTTCCAGTTCCAGGCGGAAGAACCCAAGGGCGGCAAGACCCTGGACGATGTGGAGCGGGCGCACATCGAGCGCATCCTCCGCGAAACCCAGCACAATCTCTCGCGGGCGGCGCGCATCCTCGATATCGACCGCACCACTCTCTACAACAAGTTGCGCCGATACGGTTTGCGGTGAAACCCATCCATCTCATCCCGCTCGGAGCGCCATCCGGGGTGCCCTCCGGGCCCGGCGCGGAACCGGGGCTGGATCTGCTGGAGTATCTCGCCGCGGCGCTGGCCCGCACCTTCCGCACCCCGTGCCGGATCCGCCCGGAGACCTTCGATCTTTCTTTCGCCCTGGACGCCGGCCGCGGGCAGTATTACTCCACCGCCATCATCCAGCGCCTGGAGCGCGCCGTGGATCCCGACGCGCGCGTGTTGGGCGTCACGGCCTCCGACCTCTACGTGCCCGTTCTGACTTTCGTTTTCGGCGAGGCGCAGCTCGACGGCAATTGCGCCGTGGTATCCACCGCGCGCTTGAAAGAGGAGTTCTACGGCATGCCGCCGCGCCAGGACTTGCTGCGCGAGCGCCTGCTGAAAGAGGCGGTTCACGAACTCGGCCACACCTTCGGTCTCCGGCACTGCGGCGACTGGCGCTGCGTCATGACATCCAGCCACGCCGTGGAGCGCCTGGACGTCAAAGGCGCCGAGTTTTGCAGCGCCTGCCGGAAACCGGTTTTCAGCAATGGATACTGGTAGCATTTGCGACCTGCGCTCCGCGCTGGAGTTCCTCGCCGCCATCCCCGGCCAGCTCGCCACCTCCCGGCAGCCCGTCGATGCGCACGCGGAACTGGCCGCCGTCTACCAACGCCAGGGCGCCGACCGAGCCCTGCTCTTCGAAAACGTCAAGGGCTTTGCCATTCCGGTGGTCGTTGGAATCCTGGCCAGCCGCCAGCGCACCGCGCTGCTCATGGGCAGCACCATCGAGCGGCTTCCCTTCGACTTGCTGGACGCGCTGAATCACACCTGCGCACCGGTGACCGTGGCGACCGCTCCCTGCCAGGAGGTGGTCATCCGTCCTCCTCTCGACCTGCGGCGCTTGATTCCCGCTCCCACCCACACCCTGCGCGATGCCGGTCCGTACATCACCATGGGGCTGGTGCGCGCGCGCGATCCCGAGACCGGCGCCTCCGACGTCACCATTCACCGGCTCTGCCTGCAAGGCCCCGACACCCTCAGCATCTACTTCGTCCCCGGCCGCCACATCGACCAGTTCCGCGCCAAGGCCGAGCGCCTCGGCCAGCCCTTGCCGGTTTCCATCAACATTGGCCTCGACCCCGCCATCTACCTGGCCGCATGTTTCGAGTCGCCCGCCGTCCCCCTGGGCTTCGACGAGTTGACCGTCGCCGGCGGCTTGCGCCACAGGCCGGTCGAGCTGGTGGATTGCGTCACCGTGGCGGCGCAGGCCATCGCGCGCGCCGAGATCGTGATCGAAGGTGAAATCCTGCCCGGCGTCCGCATCCGCGAGGATTCCCAAACCCTCACCGGCTACTCCATGCCGGAGTTCGCCGGGTCGATGGGCGTGGCCCAGCCCGAACTTCCGGTGATCCGCGTGACCGCCGTCACGCACCGCCGCTCGCCCATCCTCCAGACCCTCGTCGCCCCCTCCGAGGAGCACACCAACCTGGTCGGCATTCCCACCGAGGTCAGCATTCTGCGCGCGGTGGAGAATAGCATGCCGGGCCTGCTGCGCGGCGTCTATTCGCATTCTTCCGGCGGCGGAAAATTCCTCGCCATTCTGCAAATCGGCAAGCGCTCGCCGGCCGACGAAGGCCGCCAGCGCCAAGCCGCGCTCACGGCGTTCGCGGCCTTTCCCGAACTGAAGCATGTCATCCTGGTGGATGAGGACGTGAACATCTTCGACAGCAACGACGTGCTCTGGGCCATGACCTTCCGCTACCAGGCCGACGCGGACACGGTCTTCATCCCCGGCGTGCGCGGCGCCGCCCTCGATCCTTCGCGCCAACCCGACGGCACCACCTGCAAGACCATCTTCGATTGCACCGTGCCGTTTGATCTGAAGGAGCGTTTCCGCCGCGCGGAGTTTCTGCGCTTATGACTGTGGGGCAGGATTGCATCCTGCGCGGCGGTTGGCAACCGCCGCCGGCCTGCCAAGGCCGATTGAAAATCGGCCGCAGATTGAAAATCTGCCCCACAACGTGACCAAAATGGACACGAATCCACCCAGTAGCCGCCGCCGCATTCGCCTCCGCCTGCGCGGCATCGTTCAAGGAGTCGGTTTCCGCCCGTTCGTTCACAACCTCGCGTTGAAGCTCAACCTGGCGGGCTACGTCCTGAACTCTTCGGCCGGCCTGGTTGCCGAAGTGGAAGGCGATCCAGCCGCTGTGGACGCTTTCGCCAAAGCCCTGCGGGAAGATCCGCCAGCGCTCGCCTGGATTCAGGAAATGGAGGTCGTGGAATTGGAGGCCTCGGGCGACGCCACCTTCGCAATCCGCCCCAGCGTGGCCGAAACCGGCGAGTTCGCGCTGGTCTCGCCCGACGTGGCCACCTGCGACGATTGCTTCCGCGACTTCACCGCCGCTGCCAATCGCCGCTTCGGCTACGCATTCACCAATTGCACCAACTGCGGCCCACGCTACACCATCATCCGCGATATCCCCTACGACCGGCCCCACACCACCATGGCGCCCTTCCACATGTGCGCGGCCTGCCAGGCGGAGTACGACGACCCCCGCGACCGGCGCTTTCATGCCCAGCCCAACGCCTGCGCCGAGTGCGGACCGTCGCTTTCCGCGGCCATCGAAGAGGCGCAGCGCCGGCTCGCGGCGGGCGAGATCCTAGCCATAAAGGGCTTGGGCGGATTCCACCTGGCCTGCGATGCCCGCAACGCCGCGGCCGTCCGCCGTCTGCGCGAGCGCAAGCGCCGCAGCGACAAGCCATTCGCATTGATGGCGCGCGACCTGGCCGCAGTGGAAGCCATCTGCGAGGTCTCGGACGCCGACCGCCGCGCCTTGCTCAGCCCGCGCCGGCCGATTGTCATCCTCCCTGCGCAAGCCCCCGATCTGCCCCACGCCATCGCTCCCGGCAACCGCACCATCGGCGTCATGCTGCCCTACACCCCTCTGCACCATCTCCTTTTCACCGACGCCCCCTATTCCCTTCTGGTGATGACCAGCGGCAACCTCAGTGAAGAACCCATCGTGGTGTCGAACGTCGAAGCACGCGAGCGCCTCGCCGGCGTGGCCGACTGGTTCCTCACCCACAACCGCGACATCTACATGCGCACGGACGACTCCGTGGTGCGCACCTTCGAAGGCACGGAGCGCGTCATGCGCCGGTCGCGTGGATTTGCGCCGCAAACCCTGGACCTGGGACGCCGCGTTCCCGAGTTGCTGGCCTGCGGCGCCGAGTTGAAGAACACCTTCTGCCTCACCAAGGGACAGCACGCCATCCTGAGCCAGCACATCGGCGACCTCGAGAACTACGAAACCCTGGTCTTCTTTGAAGAAACGCTCGCTAATCTAAAGAAGCTCTTTAGGGTGGAGCCGCGCGCCGTGGCCTACGACCTCCACCCGCAATATCTCAGCACGAAGTACGCATTAGGTCTCGCCGGGTTGCCGAAATTCGGCGTACAGCACCATCACGCGCACGTCGCCGCCTGCATGGCCGAGAATGGCCTCACTGGCGAAGTTATCGGCGTGGCCTTCGACGGCACCGGATACGGCGCGGACGGCGCCATCTGGGGCGGCGAGTTTCTGGTGGCCCGCTATGGGGGCTGCGAGCGGCGCGGCCATTTGCGCTACATCCCGCTGGCCGGCGGCGACACGGCCGTGCGCGAGCCTTGGCGCGCGGCGCTGGGGTACCTGATCGACGCGTCCTTCGAAGGCGTCCCGGAGAATCATCTCCGCGTAGTGCGGCGCATGATCGAATCCGGCGTGAACACCGTTCCGACCTCCTCCTGCGGGCGCTTGTTCGACGCCGTGGCGGCCATCATCGGCCTGCGCACAACCGTCAACTTCGAAGCGCAGGCCGCCATCGAATTGGAGATGATCGCCGAAGAGGGCAACACCGCGCGCTACCCGTTTGAGATCGAGCGAGGCCCGCTCTGGCAGCTCGATTTCCGCCCCATGATCGCGTGCATCGCGCACGAAGCCGCGGAGCGCGCGCCGCGGCCCGCAATCTCCGCCAAATTCCACAACACCCTGGCCGAGGCCATTGTCGAGACCTGCCGGCGCATTCGCGGCGAGACCAGCTTGACCCGGATTTGCCTCAGCGGCGGCACGTTTCAAAACATGCGCCTGCTGGCCCTCGCCGTGGCTGGCCTGCGCGCCGCCGGTTTCGAGGTCTTTCTGCACGCCAAGGCGCCGCCCAACGATGGCGGCATCGCCCTGGGCCAAGCCGCTATCGCCGCCGAGTTGATGAGGTAAGACTATGCCCCCACCGTTGCTGGACCAACTGGAGAAATGGAAGAGCCGCTTCGGCCCGCCCGGCGACGGCCAACTGGAGCGCTTGCTGGCCACCGCCGCCCGCCGCCAATTCCGCGACGCCGCCAGCCTGATCCGCCTGCACGAAACGGCGCTCTTCCTGCGCGCCTATCCGCGCAATCCGGAGGTGGCGCGACTGGCGGACTCGATCCTTTTCTCATTCGCGGGCCGCGTCGCGGAACTCGAAGCCTTCGAGGCGCCGGAGATATCGGGCATCGCCGGCACGTCCTTATCGGCCGTGTTCAGCTACGAAGTGGCGCGCCGGCTCGCCGCCCGCCATCCGCGCAACCTGGAAATCGCCTGGGACCGCTACGACAACATCGACCGGCTCGGCCCGGTGCTCCGCCGTTTCCTGCCGCTGCTGGGAGAGGATTGGCCGGTGGAAGCTCACGTTCCCTATCGCCAGTGGATCTCGGCGGCGCGGCCGAGCGGAAAGTCCGACCTGGCGTGGTTGTTGAAACTCCTTGCCGCTCAGCCGGAACTCTTCGACACGCTCGAACTGCCGCTGACTTGGCGCATCGGCAACGCGCGCACGTCGCGATCGCGCCTGCGGTTGCCCGGACGAAAGCTGTACTGCCACCAGGAACCGCTGCTTCGGCGTAGCGACGTTTCCCTCGCACGCGAACTGGAAGCTCCGCCCGTTCCCGTGCGCCGTCTTTGCCGGCCGGAGGCGCGCAAGATCCTGGATCTCATTCTCGACACTTCCGCCATGCGCTATCGCGAACTTTACGGCTTCAGCCACCCCGACGAGGGCGGAGTCTTTCATGCCGACGCGGGCCGTGGCGTCGACATCTTCTTCTTCGGCGTGCCGCCGGCATGGCGCTTGCCGCTGCGCGCTTACCATGGCGGGCTATTCTTCAAGAACGGCGTGCCCGCCGGCTACGTGGAAGTGCTTTCGTTGTTTGAACGCGCCGAGGTCGGCTTCAACCTTTACTATACATTTCGCGAGGGCGAATCCGCGTGGATCTATGCGCGGCTCCTGCGCCTGTTCCGCCAGGTCCTGGGCGTGACCTGCTTCTCGGTAGATCCCTACCAAATCGGCCTCGAAAATCCCGAAGCCGTGGATTCCGGTGCGTTCTGGTTCTATCGCAAGCTGGGGTTCCGTCCGGTCGATCCGAAGGTGGCCGCGCTGATGGACCGCGAAGAACGCCGCATGAGACAAACGCCCGGCTACCGGAGCTCCAAGCGGACCCTGGAGAAGCTGGCCGACGGTTACATCCTCTTCGAAACGCCGTCGTCGGAGAAAGGCGCCTGGGACAACTTCCGCGTGCGCAAACTCTGCCTAGCCGCCCCATCATCCAGCGGTCTGGCACAGGTCATGAGCCTGATTCCGGACCTGGCGCATTGGACGCCGCAAGAAAGAACCGCTGCGGCAAAGATACTTCGGGCCAAAGAGAGCGGCAGTGAAGCGCGTTACCTCTGGCTGATGCAGCGCCACGCCCGTCTCCGCGCCGCATTCCTGGCGCTGGGATCGGGCAAAGCGAAATGGGTGCGGTACACTGGGAGGGCACTCAGCGCGTGACAACACGATGAAGGCAAGAATGGAGGGACGATGAACAAGATGCTGGTTTCCGCGGCCGCTGCGCTCCTGTTGTCAATCGGGCTAGCCAATGCAGCCGACCCGCCGGAACTGAAGGAGGGTCTTTGGTCGAACCACGTGAAGACTACCGACAACACCGGAAAACCGAGCGAACAAACATCCACCATCTGCCGCAATCGCGCTTATGACCAACATGTGCATTCTCTTGCGAAAGGCATAAAGGGCTGCACCACGGTCAGTGAAAGTTTCCAGGGCGGGAAGTACTCCGTCGAAATGCATTGCGTGATCGGAACCACTGTTGTTGACAGCGAGAGCACCGCCATTTATCAGGGCAATACGGCCACCCACTCCGAGACCCACGCTACTTACACTCCCCCGATGGGCGGCGTGAGTCAGACCACCACCATCATGGACCAGAAGTATGTGGGCGCTTGCCCGGCGGGAGCCCAGCCTGGGGACATCACCCACCCGGACGGAAGCGTCACTCACTCGAAACGCTGACGCCGCATCTCCGGAAAGATCCCGAATTAACGCGCTCGCGACCGCACGGCCAGTATCAGATCGTGCGGCTGGCCTTCCTTGGCGTGGCTGTAGTAGCCCACTTGCGTGCCCGGCTTGAAAAAAAATGCGGCGCCTTCGGTAACGGGGTGGCGTACCTCTTTGCCATTCGCGTCGAGCCCCGCCACCATGTCGCCGGCGCCTCTCAGCAGTAAGTAGATTTCTTCCTCCGCCGGGTGATTGTGCGGAATGTTCGTCCCGCCCGGCGCGAAATCCATGATGAACAGGCTGTTCATCAGATACGCCGCGGCGAGTTTATCGCGCTGGCTGGCAGTGGTGCCCATCATCAGCTTAAACTGCGAGGTGGGGCCATGCTGGCCCAGGATCTGGAGTTGCACATCATCCGCATTGGCCAGCATGAGCTTGGGCGTAGGCTGCACCTTCACGTCCGCCGGAATCTTGTACCCCATCACGATCACCTTCACCGGAGCGTTCGATGGATTCGCGATGCCGTGCTTGACTCCGGCCGGAAGATACATGAAGTCATTCGGCTTGACCTGCGCCTTGTCGTCGCCATATAACAATGTGGCGCTGCCTTGCTCCACGAAGTAGATCTGTTCTTCCGCCGGGTAACTCACCACCGCGCTAGTCCCGCCGGGCAAGACAGTAAGTTCGCCATAGCGGGCCACGCCCTTGAGCTGATCCGCGTCCTGGTCGCCAATGCCGAAAAGCGGCTTGTAGGAAGCCGCTCTCGCGGTGGCCGCGGTGAGGTCGTCCGGTTGCGGCTTGACGTCCGCCACCTGCCGCCGCAGAAAGATCGGATCCGCCGCAAAAAGGCAACTCGAAAAAGCTAAGAGTATTGCCACGGCCGCGTGATGCGCGCCCGGTGTAGGGGCCGGCCATGCCCGGCCCGACGGTCGCCGTGCCAGTCTAGCCATATCAGTAATCCGAGGTCCGCTCGTTGACCCACACGCCGTCCACGTTGAAGTGCGGCCACGGACCGCCTTCGCCGCGCCCGGTGATGCTGTCGTCCCACTTCGTGGTCGGGTCGAAGTAGCCGGGCTTCCGCAAGTGCTCCTTCACCACCTTCTCGTTCAGTTCCACGCCCAGGCCGGGGGCATCCGGAACCGCGATGTAGCCTTTGTCGATGAGCGGCTGCGGCACACCCGTGATCAGTTGCTGCCACCACACCAGGAAATCCACCGCGTGGCATTCCATGGCAATGTACGAATCCAGCGTGGCGGCCGTATGCACGGCGGCGATAGTGGCCAAGGGCGACCCCGCCATGTGAATGGCCGTGGGGATGCGCTCGCGGTCGAAAGCGTAGTCGGCGATCCGTTTGGTCTCGCGACATCCGCCCGAGGTGCCGTGATCCAGATGGATAATATCGACGGCGCGATTGTCGATCAACTGCTGGAAGCCTTCCTCCAGCCCGAAACCGTCCTCACCCGTCAGCAGCGGCGTGCGGGTATGCGCCTTGATCTCCTTGAACTCCTTCCAGCGCCAGAAACCGCCGGTATAGAACAGATCTTCCAGCCATGAGAGGCGGCACTTCTCGAACGTCTGGGCGGCGCGAATGCCGTCGGGGACCGTTCCGCACCTCAGGCTCGAAGCGTCCACCGCCAGCGGCTTATCCCAGCCGATGGCGTCCCGCACCGCCGTGATCAACTCGGCTCCGTACTCCAGCCCTTTGTCCGTCGGGACGCCTTCGGTGTCCAGATACCCCGGCTTGATGCCCACGAAGTTGGTGGTGACATCCATCTTGAAGAAGGTGAAACCGATCTTCATGCGCGCCACCATCCGTTCCCCGTACTTCTTGGGGTCGGAGGTCCCGGTGGTGTCGCAATACATGCGCACGCGGTCGCGCTTCTTATCGCCCAGCAGCCGCCAGACGGGCACGCCGTAGACCTTGCCGGTGATGTCGTGCAGGGCGATATCGATGGCGCTGAAACCGCCGCCCTGGCGACCGGGCCCGGCGTACGGCCGTACGCTTTGTAGAATCCCCGATATGTCGAGCGGGTTCCTTCCCACCAGCAACGGTTTCATGCCGAGGGCCAGGTTCTCGTTGCCGGCATCGCGCACTTCGCCCAGGCCGTAGACATCCTGGTTGGTGTAGACCTTGATGACCGGGTAATCGAAATTGGCGGCGATCCTGAGGGCCCGTATGTCCGTGATCTTCAGGTCGCTGGGCGAGGAGAACTTATTGATGGGCCCATAGTGGACCGACGCGCCGCGTCCGCCTCCGCCGCCTCCGGCCTGCTGGCCGCCAGTCGGCACGCGGCCCGGGGTGCCTTGCTGACCCGAGGCCGACATGGTGAAGATCCCGCCCAATCCACTGGCGAGTGCAGCCTGGCACAGCATCGCGCGCCGGCTCAAATCTCTGGCTTGAACACGTTTCATATAGAAATGCGCCTTTCCGTTTTGGTGACCGCCTCCGATTGTACACCGCGCGGTGGTAAGGTATGGATAGGGTCCGCGTCCGCACCACGAGGCTTTCCAAGAATGCGAACGCGTTCCCTTCTTGTTCTCACCACGATCCTATGCTGTTCCGCATGGGGTCAGACCTACACCATATCCACATTTGCCGGCGGCGGGCTGCCGGTCAACGTTCCAGGAGCGTCCGCCAACCTGGGCTACGACGCGCCTCGATACATGGCGGCCGATCCGGCGGGCAATCTGTTCTTTGTGGATCAAAACACCGTCCTGCGAATGGACGCCGCGACCGGTCTCCTGACCCTCGTGGCGGGAAACGGCACGACCGGCTTCAGTGGCGATAACGGCCCGGCCATCAGCGCCCAGTTGAACGGTCCCACAGGCGTCGCGGTCGATTCCGCGGGGGCGGTCTACATCGCCGACGGCCTGAATTACCGCATCCGCAAGGTCGCGAACGGGGTGATTACCACGGTGGCCGGAAACGGCGCGTATGGCGTCGGCGGCGACAACGGCCCGGCTACCAGCGCCCAGTTGAGTGCCGGAGGCGTCGCCCTGGACTCGGCCAGCAACCTGTATGTCGTCGATACTGCGAACAATCGCATCCGCAAGATCACCGGCGGGGTGATCGCCACTGTGGCGGGAAACGGGTCGCTGAACGGTCCCAAGGGCGTTGCCGTAGACTCCGCCGGCAACCTATACATTGCCGACACTGAGAACAGCCTCATCCGCAAGGTGGCGAACGGGGTGATTTCCACCGTGGCGGGAAGCGGAGGGCCAGGCTTCAGCGGCGACAATGGTCCGGCCACCAGCGCCCAGTTGTTCTTTCCCGGCGGCGTAGCCGTGGATTCCGCCGGCAACCTGTACATCGCCGACTCGGCCAACAACCGGATCCGCAAGGTCTCGAACGGGGTAATCACCACCGTGGCAGGCAATGGAACGCAAGGCTTCAGCGGCGACAACGGCCTGGCCACCAGCGCGGAGTTGAACTTCCCCGCGGGGGTCGCCGTGGATTCCGCCGGCAACCTTTACATCCCCGAGCCTTATAACAACCGGATCCGGAAGGTCTCGAACGGGGTGATCACCAGCGTGGTGGGAAACAGTCTCAGCGGCGACAACGGCCCGGCCACCAGCGCCCAGTTGTCCAGTCCCAACGCAGTCGCCTGGGACTCCGCGGGCAACCTCTACATTGCCGATTCCGGCCGGATTCGAAAGGTTTCGAACGGGGTCATCACCACCGTCGCGGGCATCGGGACGTTTGGTTTCAGCGGCGACAACGGTCCGGCCACCAGCGCCCAGTTGAACTACCCCGGAAGCGTCGCCGTGGACCCCGCCGGCAACCTCTACATCGCCGACACAGGCAACCACCGTATCCGCAAGGTTTCGGGAGGCGTGATCACGACCGTGGCGGGAAACGGGACAATGGGCTTCAGCGGCGACAACGGCCCGGCGACCAGCGCCCACTTGAACTATCCCAGAGGTGTCGCCGTAGACTCCGCCGGCAACCTCTACATCGCCGATTCTTATAACTTCCGCGTCCGCAAGGTTTCAAGCGGCGTGATCACTACCGTCGCGGGCAACGGGGCGCCAGGTTTCGGCGGCGGGGACAACGGCCCAGCCACCAGCGCCCCATTGTCCTTACCCAGGGGCATCGCCGTGGATTCCACCGGCAACCTCTACATCGCCGAGTTCAATAGCAGCCGCATCCGCAAGGTCTCGGACGGGGTGATCTCGACCGTGACGGGCAACGGGACGCCAGGCTTCAGCGGCGACAACGGGCCGGCCATCGGCGCCCAGCTTAACGATCCCGAAGGTGTTGCCGTGGATTCCGCCGGCAACCTGTACATCGCCGACTTTGGTAACAGCCGCATTCGCAAGGTCTCGAACGGGATGATCTCGACCATCGCGGGTAACGGGACACCAGGCTTCAGCGGCGACGGCGGCCCGGCCACCAGCGCCCAGTTGGCCTATCCCGAAGGCGTCGCCGCGGATTCCGCCGGCAACCTATACGTCGCCGACACCAGCAACTACCGCGTCCGTATTCTGACGCCAACTGGCGCTCCTTGCACGTACTCTGTCTCGCCAACCACGCTGCCGGCCCCAGCCTCGGGCGGTATTGTGACCGTCGGCATCCGCACCGCCGCTTCCTGTCCCTGGGCAGTCTCCGGCTTGCCGGGTTGGATCTCGCTGTCCGGCGCTTCCTCCGGCTCCGCTTCCGCCTCCCTTGCGCTCGCGGTGTTTCCCAATCACTCCGGCGCGTCCCTCACCGCCACCGTCCTGGTCGCGGGCGTCTCGGTCACCGTCACTCAGCCAGCCGTGGCGCTGGCGCCCCTGCCCCCCATCAGGGGCGTGGTCAACGCGGCCAGCTACATCGTCGGCGCGCCGGTTTCCCCAGGCGAGATGGTCACCCTCTTTGGCCCGGGCCTGGGACCGGCCACCGCGGCATACGCGGCCGTGGACCCGGCCACCGGCAAGCTGGCGACCAACATCGGCGGTGTGCAGGTGTTGTTCAATGGCACGCCCGCTCCCATGATTTACGCCGGCAACACGCAAGTGTCGGCGGTGGTGCCATACGAGATGGCCTCCGTTTCCAACCCGTCGGTGTGGATCGACTTCCAGGGGCAGACTTCCAATGCGTACCAGTTGAGCGTGGCGCCCGCATCCCCGGGGATCTTCGCGCAGAACGCGGCGGGCAGCGGGCCGGGTTCGATTCTGAACCAGGACAACAGCCTGAACGGGCCGGGCCATGCGGCAGCCAAGGGCAGCATCGTGCAGGTGTTCATGACGGGCGAGGGACAGACGACGCCGTTGGGAGTCACGGGCAAAATCACCACCGCGACTTTGCCGCCTCCGCAGGTGACGCCCGCGCCGATGCAGCCGATCAGCGTGCTTGTCGGCGGCCAGCCGGCGAACTTCACTTACGCCGGGGAAGCGCCGGGCTTTGTAGCGGGCCTGATGCAACTCAACGTGCAGATCCCAGCCAATGCGCCGTCGGGCGCGCTGCCGATTCAGGTGTCGATCGGCGGAAACCTGAGCCAAGGCGGCATCACGGTGACAGTGCAATGAAGAGGGTACTTACCATCCGGAGTGCCGAGACGAATCTCGGCACGGCAGGCACGAGTGCCCGCGCCACATTGTGGCGCACGCTTCAGCGTGCCGCGTCGGCACTCATGCCGGCGCTTGGGTGGTTTCTTCTCACCACCATCCTCTCCTGCTCCGCATGGGGCCAGACTTACACCATATCGACGTTGGCGGGCGGCGGGCTGCCGGTGAACATTCAAGGAACGTCGGCCAGCCTGGGCCTCAATGTGCCTCAATACATTGCGGCCGATCACGCGGGAAACGTGTTTTTCGTCGATCAGAACAGCCTCCTGCGATTGGACGCCACAACCGGCGCCTTGACCCTGATGGCGGGGAACGGGACGCAGGGGTTCAGCGGCGACAACGGCGCGGCCACCAGCGCGCAGTTGAACAATCCCCATGGGGTCGCAGTGGATTCCGCCGGCAACCTCTACATCGCCGACTCGGGAAACCTGCGCATCCGCAAAGTGTCGGGCGGGGTGATCACCACCGTGGCGGGCGGCGGCTCGTCCGCTTTTTTCGACACTGGCCCAGCCACCAGCGCCCAGTTGTGGGACCCCGGCTGCCTCGCCGTGGATTCTAACGGCGACCTTTACTTCGCCGATTACGCCTACTTCGGGAGCCTCATCCGCAAGGTATCGGGCGGGGTGCTCAGCACCGTGGCGGGCGGGGGATCGTCTGGCTTGGGCGACGACGGCCCGGCCACCAGCGCCTATTTGAAACTTCCCATCGGGGTCGCCATAGACTCGGGCGGCAACCTTTACATCGCGGACGCTCTCACCTACCGCGTCCGCAAGGTATCGAACGGGGTGATCACTACCGTGGCGGGAAATGGGACGCAAGGTTCCAGCGGCGACAACGGCCCGGCCACCAGCGCCCAGTTGAGCGCCGGCAGCTTGGCTGTGGACTCCGTCGGCAACCTCTACATCGCCGATGCTTACCGCATCCGCAAGGTCTCAAACGGGGTGATCGTCACCGCGGCGGGAAATGGGACGCCAGGCTTCAGCGGCGACAACGGACCGGCCACCAGCGCCCAGTTGGGCGCCGGCGGCTTGGCCGTGGACTCCTCCGGCAACCTCTATATCGCCGACACTTTTAACAGCCGCATCCGCAAAGTCACCAACGGGGTCATCACCACCGTGGCCGGAAACGGGACGCAGAACTTCAGCGGCGACGACGGTCCGGCCCCCAGCGCCCAGTTGTACAATCCCCACGGGGTCGCCGCCGGCCCGGATGGCAGCCTCTATATCGCCGACTCTTCCAACAACCGGATCCGCAAGGTCACGAACGGAGTGATCACCACGGTGGCGGGAAACGGCACAGCGGGCTTCAGCGGCGACTACGGCCCGGCCCTGGGCGCCCAGTTGTCCGATCCGGAAGGCGTCGCCGTGGATTCAGCCGGCAACCTGTACATCGCCGACGCTTTGAACAGCCGCGTTCGCAAGGTCTCGAACGGGGTGATCACCACCGTGGCAGGGGGCGGCGCGAACCTGGGCGACAACGGGTCAGCCACCAGCGCCCAGTTGTACTCTCCTAAAGGTGTCGCCGTGGACTCCGCCGGTAACCTCTACATCGCCGACACCTATAATCAGCTCATCCGCAAGGTTTCGAACGGGGTCATCACCACCGTCGCTGGAACCGGGACGCACGGACCCAGCAGCGGCGATAACGGCCCAGCCACCAGCGCCTCGTTGTTCAGTCCTTCCGGGGTTGCCGTGGACTCGGCCGGCAACCTGTACATCGCCGACACCGGTAACAGCCGCGTCCGCAAAGTCACGAACGGAATCATCACCACCGTGGCGGGAACTGGGGGGTATGGGTTCAGTGGCGACAATGGCCCGGCCACCAGCGCTCAACTGTACAATCCCGAAGGCATCACAGTGGACGCGGCCGGCAACCTCTACATCGCCGACACTCTCGACAACCGCATCCGCAAAGTGTCGAACGGGATCATCACCACCGTAGCGGGCAATGGGACGTATGGCTTCAGCGGCGACAACGGCCCGGCCACCAGTTCCCAGTTGGGCCACCCCACCGGCGTCGCCGCGGACTCGGCCGGCAACCTCTACGCCGCCGACCGCGATAACAACCGCATCCGTGTTCTGACGCCGGTTGGATCTTCCTGCACTTACTCGGTCTCACCGGCTTCGTTCCAAGCGCCAGCCTCGGGCGGCAATTTGACCGCCGGCATCCAGACCGCGGCTTCCTGTCCCTGGACAGTCTCCGCCTTGCCGAGTTGGATCACGGTCTTAGGCGCGTCCTCGAGCGCCAGGTCCGCCGCCGTAACTCTGGTGGTTGCCCCCAACACCGGCGCACCCCTCAGCGCGACCGTTTTGATTGCGGGCGTCTCAGTCACCGTCACTCAGCCAGCCGCGTCGGCGGCGGCGCTACCCACCATCAAGAGCGTGGTGAACGCGGCCAGCTACATTGGCGGGCCGGTTTCCCCAGGCGAGATGGTCACCATATTTGGCTCGGGCATCGGACCGGCCACGGCGGCGGGCACCACGACGGACCTGGCCACCGGCAAGCTGGCAACCAGCATCGGCGGGGTCCAGGTGCTGTTCAATGGCGTCCCCGCCCCGATGATCTACGCCAGCGGCACACAGGTGTCGGCGGTGGCGCCCTATGAGATGGCGGCCGCCACCGACCCATCGGTGTGGATCGAGTACGCTGGGCAGATTTCGAGCGCGTACCAGTTGAACTCGGCGGCCACGGCCCCGGGGATATTCACGCAAGACTCGTCGGGCAGCGGGCTGGGGGCCATTTTGAACCAGGACAACAGCCTGAACGGGCCGGGCCATGCCGCAGCCAAGGGAAGTATCGTACAGGTGTACATGACGGGCGAGGGCCAGACGAACCCGCCCGGCGTCACGGGCGCGATTACCACCGCGACCCTGCCGCCTCCGCAGGTGACGCCGGCGCCGCCACTGCCGATCATGGTATGGATCAACCGCCAACCGGCTCTCTATACCTACGCCGGAGAAGCGCCGGGCTCAGTAGCGGGGGTAATGCAACTCAATGTGCAGATCCCGGCCGGCGCGCCGCCGGGCCCGCTGTCGATTCTAGTGTCGATCGGCGGCAACATCAGCCAGAGCGGCGTCACACTGGAGGTGCAATAATGCGTCTGCCGGCTGCCCTCCTTCTCACTTTGGTCCTGTCCCGGTCCGCATCCGCGCAGACCTACACCATATCGACATTTGCCGGCGGCGGGCTGCCGGTGAACATACCAGGAACGTCCGCCAGCCTGGGCGCCGACCCACCTCGACATGTTGCGGCCGATCCGGCGGGCGACCTGTTCTTCATCTTTCATAACACCATCCTGCGATGGGACGCCGCGACGGGTTTACTGACCCTGGTGGCTGGAAATGGGACACCCGGCTTCAGCGGCGACGACGGCCCGGCCACCAGCGCCGAGTTGAGCTATCCCAGAGGCGTCGCCGTGGACTCCGCTGGGAACGTCTACATCGCCGATACCAATAACAATCGCGTCCGCAAGGTCTCGAAGGGGATGATCGCCACCGTGGCGGGAAGCGGGACGCCAGGCTTCAGCGGCGACAACGGTCCGGCCACCAGCGCCGAACTGTACACTCCCCAGGGCGTCGCCGTGGACTCCGCCGGCAACCTGTACATCGCCGAATACAACCGCGTCCGCAAGGTCTCGAACGGGGTCATCACCACCTTAGCGGGTGGAGGATTGTCTGGTCTGGGCGACAATGGCCCGGCCACCAGCGCCCAGTTGTACGATCCGGAAGGCGTCGCGGTGGACTCCGCCGGCAACGTGTACATCGCCGACACTTATCCCAACCGAATCCGCGAGGTCTCGAACGGGGTCATCACCACCGTGGCGGGAAACGGAGCAGCGGGTTTCAGCGGCGACAACGGCCCGGCCACCAGCGCCCAGTTGTCCGCACCCACCGGAATCGCCGTGGACTCGGCCGGCAACCTCTACATCGCCGACTTTGATAACAATCGCGTCCGCAAGGTATCCAACGGGGTGATCGCCACCGTGGCGGGGAACGGGACGCAAGGCTTCAGCGGCGATAACGGTTCGGCCACCAGCGCCGGGTTGTACTATCCCGCCGGGGTCGCCGTGGACTCCGCCGGCAACCTGTACATCGCCGACTACTATAACAACCGCATCCGCAAGGTCTCGAACGGGGTGATCTCGACCGTGGCGGGGGGCGGCTCGTCCTTCGGCGATAACGGCCCGGCCACCAGCGCTCAGTTGAACTTTCCCGAAAGCGTCGCCGTCGACTCCGCCGGCAACCTCTACATCCCAATTGCCTCCAACTGCCTTGTCCGCAAGGTCTCGGGCGGCGTGATCACCGCCGTGGCGGGAAACGGGACATGGGGCTTCAGCGGCGACAACGGCCCGGCCACCAGCGCCCAGTTGAGCGGCCCCGCCGCGATAGCCGTGGACTCGGCCGGCAGCCTCTACATCGCCGATGCTTATAACAACCGTATCCGCAAGGTCTCGGGCGGGGTCATCACCACCGTGGCGGGAACTGGGGCGCAAGGCTTCAGCGGCGACAACGGCCCGGCCACCAGCGCCCAGTTGAACGGCCCCAACGCGATTGCCGTGGACTCTGCTGGCAACCTCTACATCGCCGACACCGGAAACAACCGTGTCCGCAAGGTCTCGAACGGAGTGATCGCGACCGTGGCGGGAAATGGGACGCTAGGCTTCAGCGGCGACAAGGGCCCGGCCACCAATGCCCAGTTGTACTATCCCGAAGGCGTCGCCGTGGACTCGGCCGGTAACCTCTACATCGCCGATGCTTATAACAACCGCATCCGCAAGGTCTCGAACGGGGTCATCACCACCGTGGCGGGAAACGGGGCGTTCGGCATCAGCGGCGATGACGGGCCGGCCACCAGCGGTCAACTGTACAAACCCTCCGGGGTCGCCGTGGACTCCGCCGGCAACCTCTACATCGCCGACACTCAGGACAACCGCATCCGCAAGGTCTCGAACGGGGTGATCACCACCATCGCGGGAGACGGGATACCGGGCTTCAGCGGCGACAACGGCCCGGCCACCGGCGCCAACCTGGCGGCCCCCTCCGGCGTCGCGGTGGACTCCGCCGGCAACGTCTACATCGCCGACACCGACAACAACCGCATCCGTATTCTGACGCCCACTGGACCCGCGTGCCCTTACTCTGTCTCGCCAACCACGTTGCAGGCTCCGGCCTCGGGCGGCAATTTGACCCTCGGCATCCAAACCGCCCCTGCCTGTACCTGGGCGGTCTCCGGCTTGCCGGGTTGGATCGCGGTTTTAGGCGCATTCTCGGGTATCGGTTCCGCCTCCGTAACTCTGGTAGCCGCCCCGAACTCCGGCGCAGCCCTGAGCGCGACGATTGCGATTGCGGGCGTCTCAGTGACCATCGCTCAGCCAGCCGCGGCGACGGGACCGCTACCCACCATCAAGAGCGTGGTGAACGCGGGCAGCTTTATCGGCGGGCCGGTCTCCCCAGGCGAGATGGTCACCATCTTCGGCTCGGGCATCGGACCGGCCACGGCGGCGGGCGCCGCGACGGACCCGGCCACCGGCAAGCTCGCCACTACTATCGGCGGCGTGCAGGTGTTGTTCAATGGCGTCCCGGCTCCCATGATTTACGCCAGCGGCACACAGGTGTCGGCCGTGGTGCCCTATGAGATGGCGCCGGTCGCCAACCCGTCGGTGTGGATCGAGTACGTTGGGCAGGTTTCCAGCGCGTACCAGTTGAACTCGGTGACCGCGGCCCCGGGGATATTCACGCAGGACTCGTCGGGCATCGGGCCGGGGGCCATTTTGAACCAGGACAACAGTCGGAACGGGCCGGGCCACGCGGCGGCAAAGGGCAGCATCGTGCAGGTGTACATGACGGGCGAAGGCCAGACCAGCCCGCAGGGAGTCACGGGCAAGATGACGACCGCGACCTTGCCGCCTCCGCAGGTGACGCCGGCGCCGCTGCAGCCGGTCAGGGTATTCATCAACGGCGAACAGGTCTCCTATACATATGCCGGGGAAGCGCCGGGCATGGTCGCGGGGGTGATGCAGGTCAACGTGCAGATCCCAGCCAATGCGCCGTCGGGCCCGCTGTCGATCCAAGTGTCAGTCGGCGGGAGCATGAGTCAGAGCGGCATCACGGTGACGGTGCAGTGAAAACGGTATTCGTTCTCATTACGGTCTTGTGCTGGTCCGCACGGGGTCAGACTTATACGATATCCACATTCGCCGGCGGCGGAGCGCCAGGCTTGCAGGTCAACATTCCGGGAAAGTCCGCCAGCCTGGGACCCAACCCACCTCAATATATTGCGGCGGACGGGGCGGGCAACGTATTTTTCGCGTTCGAAAACACGGTTCTGCGACTCGACGGCACCACGGGCATCCTGACGCTGGCGGCGGGAAACGGAACCACGGGCTTCAGCGGAGACAATGGCCCAGCCACCAGCGCCCAGTTGAACGGACCGGCCGGGGTCGCCGTGGATTCCGCCGGCAATCTTTACATCGCCGACACTGGTAACAACCGCATCCGCAAGGGGGCATCCCGGCTCCCATGATCTACGCCAGCAGCACGCAGGTTTCGGCGGTGGTGCCGTATGAAATAGCGTCCGCCGCCAACCCCTCGGTGCGGATCACTTACGAGGGACAGACCTCCGACGCGTACCCGTTGACGTTGGCGGCCGCCGCCCCGGGCCTCTTCGCACAGAACGCTTCGGGCGGCGGGCCAGGGGCGATCCTGAACCAGGACAACACCCTGAACTGGCCGGGCAATCCGGCGACCCCGGGGAGCATTGTACAGATATTCCTGACGGGTGAGGGCCAGACCAACCCGCCGGGCCTCACGGGCGCGATCACCACCGCGACCTTGCCGCCGCCGCAGGTGACGCCGGCGCCGGCACAGCCGATCCAGGTGTGGATACAGGGCCTGACGGCTCTCTATACGGCACTCTATACGTACGCCGGGGAGGCGCCGGGCAATGTCGCGGGGGTGATGCAGCTCAACGTGCGGATCCCAGCCAACTTGCCGTTGCCGGGCCCGCAGTTTGTTCTAGTGTCGATCGGCGGGAAGATGAGCCAGCCCGGCATTACCGTGTCGATCAGTGGAGCGCCCCCTACTTCGCCGTAGCCGGCAGGGCAGCGCCTTCGCGCAATTCATCGGTGGCGCGGCGGACCACCATATCGCCGGCGTGTAAGTTACCGGTCACTTCGACGAGGTCGCCCTCGGCCGCGCCCTTCTTCACGTCTACCCACTCGGCGCGGCCGTTTTGATTGCGGATGACGAAGGTGCGCTCGGTGGTGGTCACCACGCTGGTCCGGGGCACGAAAAGAGCGGGACGGGAATTGCGTACCGGCCAACTGACGGTAGGGTACATGCCGGGAGCGAGCGAGCCGTCTTGATTGAACACGTCGAGCTCCACCGGCATGGTGCGGGTCTTGGGATCGAGCACGTGAGCGATGCGCGCCACCGTGCCGGAGTACTTCCGCTCCGGGTACGCGGGAACGCGGAACGGCACACTGGCGCCGGCCGCCACTCCGCCAACGTCTTCCTCGGGGACCGGAACCACCAGGCGCAGATGTGCCACCTGCTGGATGACCAGCAGCGCCGTATCCGCGCCCGGGCCGGCCAGCGCGCCAGGGTGCGCGAAGCGATCGGTCACCACGCCATCGAAGGGCGCGGTGATGGTCAGATAAGCTTCCAGTTCCTTGCGGGCATCGACCACCGACTGCGCGGCGGTGGCGGCCTGGCGGCGGGAGCGGACCAGCTCTTGAGTGGCGTCCACCTGCTTCTCCGCCAGGATCAGCTCATTGCCGGCCACCGCTCCGGGCGTTTCGGCGGCCTTCTTGAGACGATCCCGAGTGCTCTGGACGGCAGCCAGTTGCGCTTCGGCCTCACGGCGGTCGGATTCCGCGGCCTGCACTTTGGATTCGGCTTCGACAATCTGGGCCTTCAATTCGGGCGCGCTTAACGCCACTAAGAGGTCGCCCTGCTTCACCACGCTGCCGCGATCGACCAGGACGCGCTCGACATAGCTGGGTAGCTTGGCGTGCAGCGCGACGGTGAGGAAAGGGAGGAGCTCGGCGGGAAGATCGATGGTTCGGGATACGGGCTTGGAAATCACTGGCGCCAGGGCGCTGGTTTGGGCGGGCGCAGAGGCCGCGAAGGCGAGGAGAACTAGAACAAGAGCGCGACCAGGGGGTCGCGCGCGGACGGGGGCGTCCGCCCCACCTTGGGCAACCGCTCCCTGACGGTCGCGGCTCGGAACCGGGGACAGAGCCGCGACCGTCAGGGAGCGGTCCAGGCGAGATGGCACAGTCAATACACTAAGTCGCATCATAGTATCGGCTCGCTGAGTCCATCGGGTTGAGCGATGGGGAAGTTACGGATGCCTTGCGCTGCAAGACTGCGTAGATCGAAGGCAGGATGGTGAGAGTGGTAAACGTGGCGGCCACCAAGCCGCCGATGACGGCGCGGGCCAGCGGCGCCGATTGCGCGCCGCCCTCGCCGAAGCCGATGGCCATGGGCGCCATACCGAAGATCATGGCCGCGGCGGTCATGAGAATGGCGCGCAGGCGGCCGCCGGCGCCCTCTCGGATGGCGTCCAGGAGCGGCCGGCCTTCGTGGCGCCAGCGTTCGGCGAAAGTGACCAGCAGAATCGAGTTGGCTACCGCGATCCCGATGGCCATAATCGCGCCCATGAAGGACTGAACGTTCAGTGTGGTGGCGGTGGCAAGCAGCATGACGAGCACGCCACACAAGACCGCGGGGATGGTCAGAATGATGGCCAGCGCCAGGCGCATCGATTGGAAGTTGGCGGAGAGCAAGAGAAAAATCACCAGCACCGCCAGCAGCAAACCGATGCGCAATCCGGAGATGGTCTGCTCGAGCGGAGGAAGCTCGCCGCGCAGTTTGACTGTCACACCCCTGGGCGGTGTCCCGGCAGCGGCCAGCGCCCGGTTCAGTTTCAGCGCGGTTTCGCCCAGCGTCAACCCATGGATATTGGCGGTGAGGCTGACCACATGCTGTCCGTTGTAGCGTTCAATCAACCCGGGCATGGCGCCGAGCTTTAGGCTCGCGATATCGGTGAGCCGCGGCTCCGATTGGCCGCCCTTCATCACCGGAAGATCGCCGACTTGTTCGACGCTCTGTATGCGATTCTGAGGCAGCTCGACCTGAATCTGGAACGCGTTGCCGGAGGCCGGATCGCGCCAGTAGTTGGGGTCGGTGAATCGCGAAGAGGAAGTGGCGGGGACCACCGACCGCACAACGTCCGACATGGTCAAGCCGAACTGGCCGGCGCGGTCGCGGTCGATGGTGATGTCCAGTGTCGGGAAGTTCTGTTCTTGAGCGAACTGCAAATCGCGCAGGAAGGCGAGCTTCGCTAGTTGCCCCTGCACCTTCTGCGCGTAGGCGTAATCGTCCTGAAGGCTGATCCCCTGGACGGCCACTTCGATGGGGGTGGGAGATCCGAAGCTCATCACCTGGCTTACTATGTCGGCGGCCTCGAATGAGATTTGCGTTCCGGGCAGCTCGCGGCGCAGGCTTTCGCGCAAGCGTTCGCGCAGCGGTTCGCCGCGCGGAGCATCGGGGGTGAGCGCTACCTGGATGACGGCTTCCTGCGGTCCGCTGGTGAACAGGTGGATGAGATCGACCGGGTAGCTGGAGGGCACCACGCCGACAAAGTCGCTGGTGATGGCGATGTTCGCGGCGCCGGCTTCGCGGCGAATGACATCCAGTGCGCGGAGAACCGTGCGCTCGGTCTCCTCGACGCGCGTGCCGGCCGGCGCCCGCAGCCGTATGCGGAAGAGCGGCGCATTGGCGTCGGGGAAGATCTCCGTTCCCATGCGCGGCAGCAGGAGGTAGAGCGCGCCGATGGAAACGACGAGGTAACCGAAAACCAGCGGCCATCGAAGCCACAGGACCGCATTGAGATAGCGTGAATAGAACCCGCGCAGGAGCCGCTCCTCACCGCGGTGGGCTTCGCGCATCAGCCACGTCGAGAACACAGGGACCAGGCTGCTTGAGAGCAGATAGGAAGCGATCATGGAAAACGCGACCGCCAGCGAGAGCGGAACGAACAGTTGCCGGCCCACACCGATCATGAAGAACGACGGAACGAAGACGGCGAGAATCGAGAACATGGAGAGCAGGCGGGCCATGGCGGTGCGGCTGCACGCTTCGACAACGGCCCGCGCGCGGGAAACGCCGGGAAGCATCTGGGTGTGAATGTTCTCGATCTCGACGGTGGCCTCGTCGACCAGGACTCCCACCGCGAGCGCCAATCCGCCCAGAGTCATGATGTTGATGGTCTGGCCCGCGGCCCATAAAAGAACCACGGCGGTCAGCAGGGCAAAGGGGATATTGGCGATCACAATCAGCGCACTGCGCCAGTCGCGTAGGAAAATCAAAACCATCAGACCGGTGAGGGCCGCGCCGAGTAATCCTTCGGTAACCAGGCCGCGTATGGAATTTACGACGTAGGGCGACTGATCGAATTGCAAACTGACATCGACATCATCGGGAACCACCTTCTTAAACTCGGGGATGGCCGCTTTGACCGCGTTGATGACGGAAAGCGTGGAGGCGTCGGAACGCTTGGTGACGGGGATATAGACCGTCCGCTTGCCATTGACGTGAGCGTAGGCGGTGACAAGGTCGGTGCCGTTCTCGATGGCGCCGATGTCGCGCAGGTAGACGGTGGCACCGGAAACGGGGCGGATGGGTGTGCCGAGCAACTCGGAAAGATTGCCGCCCAGAGCGGCGTTAGTGCGGGCGATGCGCTCGACGTTTCCGGTCCACATGTTGCCCGACGGCATCACGAGAGTAGCTTTGGAAACGGCGGCGATGGCCTCTTCGGGCGAGATCCGGTATTGCCGGAGCTTGTCGGGATCGAGCATGACGACGATGGTCCGCTGGTTGCCGCCGAACGGCGGCGGCGCGGAGACGCCGGGGAGCGTCGCAAACAGCGGCCGAACGCGGTTGATCGCGAAATCCTGCATCTCGCCTTGCGTGCGGGTCGCGCTGCTGAAGACTAACATGCCGACGGCGACGCTTCCGGCATCGAAACGCGTGATGAACGGCGGCACGGTTCCAGGCGGCATGAAGGCGCGCGCGCGGTTCACATATCCGACTGTCTCGGACATAGCCTGACTCATGTTAGTGCCCTCGTGGAACACTAACTTCATGAGCGCCGCGCCCTGAATGCTCTTACTCTCGACGTGATCGATGCCAGTGATATAGAGGAAGTGATACTCGTAGTAGTAAGTGAGGTAGCCTTCCATCTGGGCCGGGTCCATGCCGCCATATGGCTGCGCCACATAGATGGCGGGGTCGCCGACCTGGGGAAAGATGTCCGCCGGCATGCGTTCGAGTGCGAGCACGGCGCAGAGGGCAATCGCGATGAGCGCCACCACCACCGTCAATGGTCTGCTGAGCGCGGCTAAGACAAGGCGCATGTTACTGACTTGCCTCCGCCAGGAATGGCTGAATGTCTCCGGCCGCGGCGGCCACTCCCAGCAGGCCGCGCCAGATGCCGAGCCGGGCCAGCGCATCGTCGATTTCGGCTTGCGTGAGCAGGCGCTGCGCTTCGGCTACCTCATCGATGTTGCCCAGGCCCGATTGATAGCGGGCCGTGGCTTGTTGCTCCGCGGCGCGCGCGGCCGATACCTGAGTGGGAGTGTTGGCGGCGATTCTGCGGGCGCCCTGGAGGGTGGCGACGGCCGCATTCCATTGGGCGCGCAGATCGATGGCGATCTGGCGATAGCGGGCCGTCTGCGCGCGGACCTCGGCCGACTGCGCGGCTTCACGCGCTTGAACCGAGGGCAAGTCGAGCGCTGGAAACGTCACGCTGAAACCGAGCGCGTAGTTCTGGACGCTGGGGGCCAGGCCGTTCACGCCGCCGAGCAGCCTGCCATCGGTCTCCGCGCTGGTGCCGCGAGCGTAAGCCGAGCCTTGCAAGTAGAACCGCGGGAAGTATGATCGCTCGAGGGCCTTGAGTTGCGCCTTAGTTTGTTCGACCACGGCGCTTTGTTCCGCGGCGAAGGGATTGGCAGCCGCATCGAGCGCCGGGACGGATTCCTCCGGCGGCGGCTGGAGCAATCGCGGCGAAGAGATGGCGAGTTGGGCCGGCTCGGTCCCCAGGAAGCGGCAGAGGGTGGCACGCGCCACGTCCACGGCCTGCTGGGCCTGAATCAGTTGAGTGCGCGCCGCGGCGAGTTCGGCCTGGGCGCGCGAGGCGTCGGCGCCGGGACGCAGTTCCGCGCCGACCAGGGCATTCGTCGTGCGCACGATGACTTCCGTGCGGTCCACGCCGGCCTGGGCGGCGCGCACGGTCTCCTGCGCGGCCACCAGCGTGAGATAGGCGTCGGCCGCGGCCACTGCAACTTCGAACTGGGTGCGCTTGAGCGCGGCCTCCGACTGGGCTTGCGCAGCCGCGGCGGCGGCCACCGTGGCCCGCCGCAGGCCGAAATCGAACGGTTCCCAGGTGACCAGCGTTCCGATAGCGCTACCCCAGGCGGTGCCCAGGTTGTTCGAGCCGATCACAGGTCCGGACATACCAGGGATGACGCTTTGCGGCAGCAGAAGCCCGAAGACGTTGTTGCGGGTGGCGCGGTTCACCTGCGCCAGGGCGTCCACGCGCGGCAGGTAGGCGGTTCGCGCCAGGCGTATGCCAGCGGCGGCGGCGTTGATCTGTTCCTGCGAGACCTGAATGGACGGGTAACTGCGCAGCGCATTCTCAACTGCCTGCATGACGGTGAGCGCGGCAGGCGGGGGAGCCGGCTGAGCCAGCAACGCGCCGGCGGCCAGCGCCATCAATGCGAGTCTACAGTGCTTCCACACGTTGGCTACTTGCCCTCCATGAGTTCCCGAAACAATTCGCGCACCTTGCCGCCGGCCGATTGAAGCGCGCGCCGCCCCAGGCGCGTGGCGCGATAGACCTTGCGGCGCGATTTGCCATTGCGGAGCTCGGCCGCCCGCAGGTATCCCTTTTTCTCGAGGGCGTGCAGCAAGGGATAGAGGGTCCCGGGGCTGATCCGGTAGCCGTGCCGGGCCAACTCCTCGACCATGCCCAGGCCGAAGATGGGCTCATGCGCGGCGTGATGCAGCACGTGAAGCCGGATCAATCCCGAGTAGAGGTCGCGGTCATCCGCAAAAACGCGATGATCGACTTTCGTTTTCGACATTCGATTACGAATAGGGATAGTATATGGGGTGGAGGGGGCGTCTGTCAAATGCGAACTGGGCGGGTTGGCAACCCGCCGGACCCAGAGGGTGCCCCTGCCATCCTGCCCCACAGGATCGGCGGAAAGGAGTAAGATAAGCACAGAAACTGAGGACATTCGAGTATGGCGAGAATTCAGCCCGTTCTGACCGCGAATGAACTTGTGCTAGTCGACCAGATGGCTGCGTTAACGGGATCGAAGCGCACCGAGGTGATCAAAAGCGCGCTGGCCGTCTATCACTGGTTTGTGCGGCAGGCGCTCACCGGGAGCCGGGTGGTGGCGCGCAAGCCCAGCGGGGAAGAAGTCGCCATCGAGACCGCGGAACTGGCGGTTTTGGAAGGCAAAGGCAACCGCCTTAGCCCCAGAAAATTAGGCCTGCTGGCTAAGCGGCTTGCGGCGGCTTCGGATCCGGTTGAGGCGGCGCGTATCAAAGAACGTCTCACGCGCGGCTTCTATGGGATCTAGGACGGGAATCCAGGGGATCAAGCCGTGCCCAGAGTCCGCCGCCAAAATGTACCGCCCGCCCTGTTGCAGCATCTGCTCGACCGCGTCCGGAGCCGGAAGATCCCCGCATCTCAGTTGGAACTGCTGGCGAAGTGGCTCGACCGCGAGCCCGAAGTACCGGTGGGTCAGTGGTACAAGCGATTCTCCGGCATGACAGTTTGCGGCGAGAGTGGACTGATCAAGACTTTTCTGCTGCCTGGTCAGGCGCCTAAGGGCCAGCCTGTTCCGTGAGATCAGGGTCCCGAGCCGAGGGTTCCAGGATGGCGTGATGAAGCCGCGTTGATGCACGGCCATTTCACCAAGACCGATCTCAGCCAGGAGTATCAACCCTGATGCCCTGGTTCTGTGCCGGTCTCCGTTGCGTACTATTGACAAGCTCTCTGTCAAATGCGTCCTGGGCATCGCAAACTGGCACTTGCCCAGCATGAGCGTGGCCAAACGGATTGCCCGGTGGAGAAACGACGACTTTTTTCCGATCCCAACCAGGAGCGCGGGCAGTATTGGCAACCCGCCCTGAGGAGAACTCGCCCACAGATTCTACAGATGAATCAAACATTGTAAGTTTAAAGCAAGGAGGATCTTCAACTCATGAACCAGTTTCAGCATACACGGCGCGATTTCCTTTCGGGCATCGCCATGGGGTCGGGCGTTCTGCTGGCGGGGTGCAATCGCCCGGGTGAAACGGGCGGGGCCGGCGCTCCGGGCGGTCCCGCGGATGTCACGCTGCGGATTGGGCCGGCGCTGGTGGATATCGCCAAGGACCATACCATCAGCACCATCGGATACAACGGGCGGGTTCCCGGGCCGGTGATCCGGTTGCGGGAGGGCGTCGCGGTGACGGTTGACCTGTTCAACGACACCGACGCGCCGGAGCTGGTGCACTGGCACGGGCTGATGATTCCCGCGGACGTGGACGGCGCCGAAGAGGAGAAGAGCCTCGCCGTCCCGGCCCATGGCCACCTGCGCTACCGGCTCACGCCACGGCCATCCGGCGCACGGTTCGTGCATACACACGTCATGCCCATGTCCGACCTGAGCCGGGGCACTTACTCGGGGCAATTCGGGTTTGTGTACATCGAGCCGAAAGACAATCCGGGGCGGTACGATCAGGAGATCTTTCTGGCCACGCATGAGTGGGAGCCTTACTTCACGACCGCGGAAGACGAGGAGGAGGATGATCCCGGCGCGAAGCCCCCGGAGCCAAAGAAGGATGAGAAACCGAACGGCTGGGAAATCGGCTATCAGCGCTTCACCATCAATGGGAAGTGCCTGGGGTATGGCGAGCCGGTGCGCGTCAAGGAGGGAGAACGCGTCTTGTTCCACTTCCTGAATGCCAGCGCCACGGAGAACATTCAGCTTGCGCTACCGGGCCACCAATTCCAGGTTGTGGCCCTGGACGGCAACGCCGTGCCGCATCCGCAACTGGTGGATGTGCTGGAACTCGGCACGGCAGAGCGCATCGACGCGGTGGTGGAAATGAGAAACTCGGGAGTCTGGATTCTGGGGACGCCGAAGGACGACGATCGCAAGAACGGAATGGGAATCGTGGTGGAATACGCCAACAGGAGCGGGGCGCCGCGCTGGATCAAGCCCGCGAAGAAGACGTGGGATTACACGATGTTCGGCGAAAGCCGTGAGGCCCCGAAGCCCGACGAGACGATCCCCATGGCGTTTGGGAAGATCAACGGCGGAACGGGCGGGTTCAACCGCTGGACCATCAACGGGACGAGCTACAACGCGAAGGACGAGCCTCGAAAGCTCTTGCGAGCGAGGCGGTACCGGCTGGTTTTCGATAACCAGACCGACGATGCCCATCCGGTTCATTTGCATCGGAACAGCTTTGAACTGACCAATGTTCATGGAAAGGCAACCGCGGGGGTCATGAAAGACGTTGTGCTGGTCAAAGGCTTCCGGAAGATTGCTGTGGACTTCACGCCGGCGATGGAGGGGCTGACGTTGTTCCATTGCCACCAGCAGTTCCACATGGACTACGGGTTCAAAATGCTGTTCGAGGCGGCGTGAGCGGACTATTTCGCACATTTCTCCCTGGCGAAAGGCGTGCCCTTGCTGTAGAACAAATTGCAAATAGGAGTTATATAGTACACTAGGTCCAATATACCATCAAAGTTGGGGGGGAATTCGAAATGAGACTCACGATGTCGGCGGTGGCGCTGTACCTGGCGCCACTTCTCCTGGTCCTGCCGGTTCAGGCGCAGAATATTAGCACCGTGGCTGGAAGCTCCACCTGGAATGTCCCGATCACGGTGAGGCTGGACGCCGCAGGGAACATGTACGTCCCAGACTTTTACAACGACGTGGTATATAAGGTCGATAACGTCGGCAACACCACGATTGTAGCCGGCACTTACCAAAAGGACGGCTCCGCGGGCGATGGCGCCCTGGCGACCAGCGCTACGCTCCAGCACCCCGCTGGCGTTGTCCCCGCCCCAGATGGCACCTTGTACATCACCGAGTACGCCGGCAACCGAATCCGGAAAGTGGCCCCCAACGGCATCATTACCACCTTTGCCGGAACCGGTAATTCAGGTTTCTCGGGCGATGGCGCCCAAGCGGCCAGCGCCGAAATCAGAAATCCGTTTGACATCTTGATAGATGCCTCGGGGAATATATTGTTCGCGGACTGGGGCAACGCGCGAGTCCGCAAGATCACGCCGGCCGGAATCATTTCCACGGTGGCGGGCTATGGAACCAGGACCTACTCCGGGGACGGGGCCTTTGCCCTGCAAGCCGGCATTGACCCGAGCGCGCTCGGGCTGGGAACGGGCGGGAGCTATTACATCGTCGATAGTGGAAGCTCCTACGACGGCGGCAGCCAGCGCGTGCGCCTGGTGGGGGCGAACGGCATCATCACGACCGTGGCCGGAAACGGGACCCTCGCCGATTCGGGCGACGGCGGCAAAGCCACCTCCGCCAGTCTCGGAGGTCCGAGCGGGGTGACGCTTGATTCCGGCGGAAATCTGTATATTTCCGAGTATTATACGCAGCACATCCGGAAGGTGTCGCCGGACGGAACAATCACCACGTACGCCGGGGCTGCGGGAGGCGGATACTCCGGCGACGGCGGCCCGGCTCTCAATGCCGCGCTATATGGTCCGCGAGGTCTAGCCGTGGATTCGGCGAACAACCTTTATGTTGCCGATGGTAATAACCGTCGAATTCGGAAGATCTCCGGCGCGCCGGCAATAGCCAACAACGGGCTGACCAACGCCGCCAGCTTCGCCCCGCAAGGCGCCGCGCCGGGAGGCGTCGTTCCCGGCGAGCTCGCCACCATCTTCGGCGTCAACCTCACAACCGCCACTGGCATCAATGGCGCCCCGGCAGTGCCGCTGCCGACGCAGTTGCAAACTGTCCAGGTGCTGGTAAATGGGACGCCTGCTCCGCTGTTCGCCGTGGATAACGTCAACGGCCTGCAGCAGGTGAACTTCGAGGTTCCCACTAGCGTGGCCCAAAAGACCACGGCCACGATCCAGGTGGTGGATAACGGCGCCGCCGGTAATATCATCACGGTTCCGGTGATCTCCGCTCAGCCGGGGATCTTCACCTATAATGTCGGCGGGTCCAATTTCGGGGCCATTCTCCACCCCAACTCGCCGCAGTTGGCGGATACGGGCCATCCCGCCAGCGCGGGTGAAGTCGTGCTGATCTTTTGCACGGGTCTGGGCACGGTATCGCCAGCGCCGCCGGACGGCTCGCCCGCCCCCGGAGCGGCTCAGACCACCTTAACGGCAATGGTGACGATTGGAGGAGTGGCGGCTCCGGTGGACTACGCCGGTCTGGCTCCGGGCTTCGTGGGCCTCTACCAGATCAATGCCCACGTTCCCACGGTCCTGTCGGCCGGGAATCAGCCGGTGGTCATCACCATGAACGGGGTTCAGAGCGCCATCGCCCTTCTGCCCGTGCATTAGGCGGCTGCCGTCGAGGCGACGGCGCCTGAATCGATCGCGACTGGCCGCATCGCCGCCATCAAGTCCCGTTCGAGGGACCCGGATTCGTGTCCAAACGTACAGTGGGTCACACTTCGCGAGAAACAGACCCGAAATAAGGTTATACTGGAGGGCATCGGTCGCAATAGACCGATAGGAGGTTACTGGCCGATGTCCGTTTCACGCAGATCTTTCTTCGCACACGCCGGGGCGATTGCCGCCGCCCAGGGGCTGGTTTTGAACGCGCAGCAGAAGCCGCCCGTGGATCCGGGGGCCACGCCGCAGGACCCTCGCATGGGCACTGGCAATGTCGAGAAACTCTTCAAGTATTCCAACCAACGCGCCAAGGTTGCCCTCATCAAGGGTGAGGACCGGCGCAAGAACGTCTTCGACGCGCTGGTGGCGATCGACGACCAGATCCGGCCCGGTCTGAAGGCCAGGAAGTACGTTCTGATCAAACCCAACGGCAGCGACCCGTCGCGCGCCCTGATTTCCACGCAAGCCGACACGGTGCGTGGAATCCTGGACTACCTGGCGCCGCGCTTCAAAGGTCAGGTGGTGGTGGCGGAATGCGGCGGCACCGCGGCTAAGACGGCCACCAGCCAGTTCGGCTGGGACAAGATCTTCGCCGAGCACAAGGCGTTCAACATGCAGTTCGACGTTCCCAACGAGAACGCGAACGGCTACGAACTGCTGTACGGGATCGACTACGATATGCATCCGATCCCCATCAAGATGGGCGCGCGATTCGTGGACCCCGACGCGTTCGTGATTTCCTCGGCGGTGTTGAAGACGCACAACATGGTGGTAGCCACCATGACCATCAAGAACATGGTGCTGGGCGCGGCCATGACTCCGCCTCCGGGAGTGAAGGCGGAGTGGGGGGCGAGCGACAAGCGCAAATTCCACGTCGGCATACGGGCGGGCAACTACAACATGTATCTGGGCGCGCAGATGATGAAGCATAACTGGGGCGTGGGCCTCATCGACGGGTTCGAGGGCATGGAAGGCAACGGTCCGGTTTCGGGCACCCCGGTGCCGCACCGCATCGCCCTGGCCTCGACGGATTTCCTGGCGGCGGACCGCGTGGGCCTGGAGTGCATGGGAATCGACGCCGGCTGGCCGGGCTATCTGAACTACGCTTACCAGGGCGGCCTGGGCCAATACGATCTGGCCAAGATCGATGTGGTGGGCGCCAAGATCGCCGACGTGAAGCGCAAGTACCGGCTGCACGCCGACGTGGACCGCATGCTGGAATGGCGCGGCCCGATGCAGGACCTGCCGCCGAACCTGGGCCGCAACCGGGGTCCGCAGGAAGAAGACCTGTCGGGTTATTACGCTTAAGCGGGGCGGTCAGCGCAGCGGTTTCAGCCGGATGTTCCGGAACTCGACGCGCATGGGGATTCCGGCGTGCAACTGCAGCGCGATGACGCCGTCCGTGGCTTTGTCGTCGGTCAGCAGAATGGCAAGCTGAATTCTCACGACTTCATCACCTCTTCCCACGTGACTTCGCGTTTCTGGTCGATGGCCATGCGACCCATGATGGCGGTGAGCGTGCTCTCCGCCGTCCGGACGCCGGTGTTTTCGGGCGTGCCGTTCTGGATATTCCGGATGAAAGTCTCGAGCGAATCGATGGTGATCTCGCGCGGCCACTTCTCCGTGACCGAATCGGTGCGGCCGCGATAATGCGTCTAATACTCGCGCGCCGTCTCGATGACGCCCTTGGCGCCGTAAAACTGCTCGTTCACCGAGCGGAATATCGGAGGCGCGATCTGCGCGCCTGTGAGCACCGCCTGAACGTTGTCGGCGTAGGTAAAGGTGACGTCGCAGTGGTCGGAAATGTCGCCTCGCTTTTCGACCGTTCGGCCACCGGTGCCGTAGGCCTTCACCGGATGACCGTCCAGGAACCAGTTCAAGACGTCGATTCCGTGGCAGTAGGTTTCCACGATGATGTCGCCGAACCAATCCTTCCAGACGGTCCACTGGCGCATCTTTTCCTCGTAATTGCGCGGCGGCGGGAGCGGCGTTTCGCTGTAGGCGCCCTTGATCCAGTGCGCGTGCGCCATGTGAATCTTGCCGATGGCGCCATCGGCCACCAGCTTGCGGGCGTTCAAATAACCCTGCCCGTAACGCTGCTGGAAGCCGAACACGATGTTGAGCTTGCGGTCGGCGGAATCGGCCGCGCGCATCACCCTCCGGCAGCCTTCCACGTCCAAACCGGCGGGTTTTTCGATATAGATGTTCTTGCCCGCTTTGACGGCGGCTTCGAAATGTTCGGGGTGGAGAAAGACCGGCGTGGCGATGATCACCGCGTCCACATCGCTCGCCAGCAGCTCGTGGTAGTCCTTGTAGACTTTCGGATTCTCGACGGGAATGTTCTTCTGGGCGCGCTCGATGCGGTCGTCGAAGATGTCGCACAGCGCCACCAGCCGGGCGTTGGGGTTCTTTACCAGCAAGCCCGCGTCGAACGTGCCGCGCCCTCCGGACCCGATCAGCCCGACGGTGACCGCGGAACTGGCCGCCCGTGCCGCGCGTTTGCGGATGTAACGGAGTTTCCGGCGACGGTGCATGTGACTTCCATCACAGTTGACCGAAGCTCCACTATCACAAGCGGATCACGGAGACTTACTACTTCCTCGAGTGCGGGCCGCAGGCGCGGATGCAGTTAGACGATGAGATCCTCGCGGTAAGACCCGGCATGTGCATTCTGATTCCGCCCGGCGTGAGGCACCGGGCGATCGGGGAGATGAAAGTGCTGATTGTGGCGACGCCGAAGTTCGACCCTGAGGACGAGTGGCTGGATTGATCAACTCATGACCCAGCCGCCGTTGACGTTGATTGTCTGTCCGGTCATGTAACCGTTTCTCACAAGCATCACGGCCACTTGGGCGACCTCGTCGACGTGGCCGAATCGGCCGACCGGGATGTGAGCGGGTTGCGCGTTGGGATTGGATGTCACCATCTCAGTCTCAATCAGCGCGGGCGCGATGGCGTTCACCCGAATGCCCTCCTTGGCCAGGTGCCTGGCGTAGTAGCGCGTGAGGCCAAGCATGCCGGCTTTCGACGCGGCATAGTGCGGGCCGACCACTCCGCCAACTTGCGCCGCCACCGAAGACACGTTCACGATCCGGCCCCATTGGCGCGCGCGCATACCGGGCAGAACGGCTTGGGTCACCAGGAAACAGGATTTCAAGTTCACGTCGATCAGGGCGTCCCAATCCCGCTCGGTGATCTCCTCGATGGGCTGTGGACGGGCGATGCCGGCGTTGTTTATGAGAATGTCGACGGGGCCGGCTGCTGCGACCAGGCGATCGACGTCGCGGTTGACGGAGACATCGGCCTGGATGGCGATGCATTGTCTGCCCGCCTGGATGATTTGCGACTCCACCTCTTGCGCCTCGCGCGAACGGGACAGATAATTGACCACCACATCGGCGCCGGCCTCGGCCAGGGCCAGTGCGATCGCGCGGCCAATGCCGCGGCTGGCGCCGGTGACCAGGGCGATTTTTCCGGTGAGGTCATCCATACGCAAAGTGTAACGTACAAGGGGTATAGTGGTTCCAAAGCTATGCTTTCGAAAATCATTCCAGTTGCATTTTGCGCCTTGCTCGCGGCTGCGCCAGGGCAAGGGGCAGACGCAGTCGTTCTCCAGATCAAAGCCGACGAAGTGGCGGCGCATGTCAGCCCGATGCTCTACGGACTGATGACGGAAGAGATCAATTTTTCCTACGATGGCGGGCTGTACGCAGAGCTGGTGCGCAATCGCAGCTTCAAGGAAGACGCCAAAGAGCCGGTGCACTGGCAGCTCGTGCAGGAACAGGGCGGCACGGGGACGATGTCGCTCGACCCCAGCCAGCCGTTCAACGACGCCATCGCCACGAGCCTGAAACTTACCGTGACCAAGGCCGCGGCGAACCAACGGGTGGGAATCGCCAACGAGGGATTCTGGGGCATACCGGTGAAACCGAACACGCGCTACCGGGCCTCGTTCTACGCCAAGGCCCAAGGATTTACCGGGCCTATCCGAATTGCCATTGTGAGCAACGATGGGTCGACGGTCCAGGCCAGCGCGCAGGTGCCGCGAGTCACCGGGAGTTGGAAGAAGTACCAGGCCATTTTGACCACCGGCGCGGCCAAGCCATCGGCGGAAAACCGGCTGGTGATTTCTGCCGGCGGCGCGGGCACGGTCTGGTTCAGCACGGTGTCGCTGTTTCCGCCGACGTGGAACAACCGTCCCAACGGCAACCGGAAAGACATCATGCAGCTCCTGGCCGATATGAAGCCGAGCTTCCTGCGGTTTCCGGGCGGCAATTACGTGGAAGGACGCACCATCGCCACGCGCTTCGATTGGAAAAAGACCATCGGCGATATTTCGCAGCGGCCGGGGCACATGAACGACGCCTGGCGGTACTGGTCGTCGGACGGCATGGGGCTGCTGGAGTTTCTGGAATGGTGCGAAGACCTGCACATGGAGCCGGTGCTGGCGGTCTATGCCGGCTACTCGCTGGCCGGCGAGCGCGTGGCGGCGGGGAAAGACCTGGAGCCGTTCGTCCAGGACGCGATTGACGAAATCGAATACGTGACGGGCGCGGCCAATACCACGTGGGGCGCACGGCGCGCGAAAGACGGGCATCCGGCGCCCTTCAAGCTGGAATATGTCGAGGTGGGCAACGAGGACCAGTTCGACCGCCAGACGGGGAGCTACGAAGGCCGGTTTGGGCAATTCTTCGATGCTATCAAGGCCAAGTATCCCAAACTGAATGTGATCACCACCGCCCGCGTGAGCGGACGCAATACGGACGTGCTCGACGAACACTACTATCGCCGCTCGGAAGACGAGATGGCGTCTCATGCGCACGACTACGACATGCGCGAACGCGCCGGGCAGAAGGTTTTCGTGGGCGAGTGGGCCACGCGCGTGGGCGCACCGACGCCGAATATGAGCGGCGCTTTGGGCGACGCGGCCTGGATGACGGGCATGGAACGCAACTCCGACCTGGTCATCATGGAGTCCTATGCTCCGCTGTTTGTCAACGTGAACAAAGGCGGGATGCAGTGGCCCACGGATCTGATCGGTTTCGACGCCATGGGAAGCTACGGCTCGCCGGCGTATTACGCGCAGCAGATGTTCAGCAATCACCATGGCGATGTGGTTCTTCCGGCGACCGCGCAAGGCATTGCGACGCGGGAATGGCAGCCGCCCGCGCCAGGAGGACGCCGCGGCGCACCCGGCACCCCAACGCCTCCGCCGCAACAGGTGCCGATGGTGTTCTTCGACGCCACGCGCGACAGCAAGACGGGAACCATCTTTCTGAAGGTGGTGAACCGGGCCGCGACACCGCAGCCGGTGAAGGTGGAAATCAGCGGACTGATCGCCGTCGAACCCAAAGGTCAAGCCATTACGCTGAGCGCCAGCAGTCCGGATGATACGAATTCAATCACCGAGCCGACTAAGATCGTCCCCGTCACCACCAACGTAGACGGATTGGGCGAGAACTTCACGCGCACATTCCCGCCCTACTCGATCACGGTGTTGCAGATGAAAACCCGGTGACTGACGGAACGTTTCCCGGTTTTCGCCGCCCAGAAACCGGGAAACGTTCCGTCAGTCACCGGGTTTCTTCGAACTCCCAGCCGAAACCGGGGCGCTCGGCGGGGCGCATGTAGATGCCTTCGGGGCCGCGCGTGATCTGGTTGTCCTCCTCGAAGCGGCGGTAGACCTCGGGCGGGCCGCCGGGCGCCGGCATGAACATCTCCGACCACGGGGCGTTCACCGTGGCCATGGTGAAGTGCACGCAATCCGTCACGCCGCCCGCGTGCGGGATGACGGGGATGTCGTAAGCCGAGGCCAGCGCGGCAATGCGCCGCAGCTCGGTCAGGCCGCCGCACCAGTGGACGTCCGGCTGCCAGATGGCGGCTGCGTTGTGCTCCAGCAGGTGGCGGAAGCCGTAGCGGAAATAGACGTGCTCGCCGGTCGCGATGCGCGTGGATTTGATGGCCTCGCGCAAGCGGCCGAAGCCTTCAAAATCGTGCGGCGGCAGACATTCCTCCATCCAGTAGACGCGGTAGGGCGCCACCATCTCGGCGAATTCGATGGTGTACTGCTCGTTGAAGGCCATCCAGCAATCGAGCATGATATCGCCATCGGGGCCCAGCAACTCGCGCGTGTGCTTGACCAGGTCGGTATTCTTGCGCAGTTGAAAGGGTCTTCGCCGATGAGCAGTTTGGCGAAATGGCCCGTGACCACCTCCCCGCCAGCGATGCCGCCGCTGCCGTAGCCTTTCACGCCCTTGTCGGTGGAGATCTCGACGGTGAAGCCTTCGAGCTTTCCCGGGTCGGGCATGAACAGTGAGCGCTGTGGCTTGTACTCCGGGTAGATGGACATAGGGTTGGCCACTTCCACCCCGCTGGTGGACCACGAACCCGGCGCCGGCTGGTACGCGGGAACAGGCCGCTTGGGGCGGGTGCGAACCAGGCGGACGCTGTCGATTTTGAGCTTGCTCTTTTCGCTTTGAAATGGAGGAGGAGCGGCAGTGGCGGCCATGGCGCCGAGTTGAAGGAAGTTCCGTCGTCGCATCATAAGGTCACCGGAAAAGCTGCGGCGCAAAATCCGCCAGGTAATCCCGCCAGTTGCGCCACACGTGGCCCTCTTCGGAAGGCACGAAGGTGTGCTTGATCTGGTGCTTCTCGAGCGCATCGGCGAGCGCCTGGGAACCGGCAAACAGGCCATCGGCCTTCCCGCAGGCGATGTAGAACACCTTCAGTTTCTTGTTGGCCGCAGCCGGGTCGGCGAAGAAATCCTTGTAAGCCTCCTCCGGGTTGCCGCGCGCGGCCGCGCTGAAGGCGCCGATGTAGTGGAACGTATCCAGATGCGCCATGCCGATGCGCAAGGCCTGGCCGCCGCCCATGGAGAGACCCGCGATGGCGCGATCATCGGCCTTGGCGGAGACGCGATAGAGCTTTTCGACGTAAGGGATGACGTCCTTCAGCAGATCGTTCCCGAACACATCGTCGGCGTTGGCCGGCCCCCGTCCCGCGGATGGAAGCAGCATCACCGCCGGCAATGGACGGCCGTAGGGCATCACCACGATCATGGGCTTGGCGCTACGAGCCGCAAGCAGATTGTCGAGAATCAGGTTGGCGCGTCCAATATCCACCCAGCCGGCCTCGGTGTCCCCCGATCCGTGCAGCAGATACAACACCGGGAGCTTCGACTTTCCCGCTTCATACCCCGGCGGCGTGTAGACATAGATGCTGCGCGGCGCGCTCAGCGAAACGGAGTGATACCAATTGATGTGCACCGTTCCGTGGGGGACCGGCTGGATGTCGTAGACGGCGGGTTTATCGCCGGGCACCTCGAACATGGATTCCGAGGAGCGGTCGCCGAGCTTCACCATGGGGTTGATCGGATCGATGTCGCGGACGCCGTTGACGGTGAACGAATAGTTGTAGACGGCGGGATGGAGCGGGCCCACGGTAACGGTCCAAACGCCATCCTCGGCCTTGGTCATGTCCCGCGCGGCCGAAGGCGGCGGCGCGCCCTGGACAGCCGGCGGCGCCTGCAGAAAATCGCCATCGAGTCTGACGCTGGTGGCGTCTGGGGCGCGCAGCCGGAAAAGTACGGTCCGGTCGGGATGAACTTCATAGGATGGCAACTGAGGGGCAGCGTTGCCTCTTCCCCCTCTTCCGCCTCCGCGGCCCGCCGGCGGCGCCTGTTGAGCGCACAACAATGCGGCAAAGGCCGCGACGGCCGCAAGACACAGGTTCCACTTCATGAAACAGTCCTTTCTCTTCTACCTGGCCGCCCAGTAAGCCGGGTGGCCGACGTATGTTTCGTTTTCCAGATTGGCCAGAATCACCCGGCGCAAGGCGACGATATCCACTTCACCCTGCTGCTGGAAGAGTACCTTGCCGCCGGGAGCGATCGCCATTGTGAACGGCAAGCCCGCGTCCCACTTGGCGTCGAACGCCGCCTGCATGGCGTAGGTGTCATCGGAGGCGAATTGCAGATTGCGGCTGGAGGCGTGTTGCTGTTGGAGCAATTTCAGGACGCCGGCCCTTTCGTCGGGGTAGTTCGCGGCCACCGTCACCAGGTCGAAATCGCGGCGGCGGAACATGCGGAAGGTGGTCTCCAAACCGGGGAATTCGGTCAGGCAGGGACCGCACCAGGTCGCCCAGAAATTGATGAGCAGCACCTTGCCGGTGGGGTTGGTACGGAGCTTCTTCAGATCGTCGGCGGTGGCCGCCTCCACGGTCACGGGTTCGGCTTCGATTCGCTTCTGCTCCTGCAACTGGCCGTCGATCTTCGATTTCCATTTCGTGGAGCAGCCAAACGCGGGCGTGTGCGCGACGGCCACCGGCTGTCCCGCCAGAACCGCATCCAGCGCGGCCCGGGCATCCTGGATCTTCACCAGCGATTCACGCTGCGCATTATCGATCCGCCCTTCGTATCGCAGCTTGCGTTGCTTGTCGAAGATGAATACGTGCGGCGTCGCCTGAACCCCGTACGCCTGTGCCGCCGACTGCGTCTCGCCATCGTACAGGTACGGGAAGTTGAAGTGCCGGTATTCGGCGCGGATCTTCATCTCCTCCAGGCTGTCGCTTACATCCGTGTAGCCCAGTTCGGAGAGCAGGATCGCCCTGGGGTCGTTGGGCTGAATCGCCACGAAGCCCACGCCTTTGCTGCGGTAATCGTCCACCAGATTCTTCATGCGGCCTTCGTAGAGTTGCGAAGTCGGGCAGTGGTCGCAGATGAACATCACCACCAGGATGGGGTCCTGGTACTCGCCCAGCTTGTGAAGTTTGCCGTCGATTCCCGGGAGTTCGAAATCCGGCGCCGGCGAACCGATCGCCAGGATCGGATGCGTGGTACTGACGCCCGGTGTGAGGCGCGGTTCCTGCCCAAATGCCGTGATCGCCAGAGCGAAGAGAGCGAATCGAAATGCAGCCATACCCAATGTTACGCCGGGCCGCGGCCGGAGTCACGCGCCGAGTTTCTTCTGCATCGCTTCCAGGGTGATGCCCTTGGTTTCGGGGTAGAGGAATAGAACCACAAAGAAGAACACCGCCATCATGAGGGCGAAGAACACAAACGGAATCGCGCCGGAAGAGGCCGCCATCAAGGGGAAGATTCCGGAAATCAGAGCGTTCATGATCCAGTGCGTAAAGCTGCCCAGGCTCTGCCCCTTGGCGCGAACCAGGTTCGGAAAGACCTCGCTGAGGTATACCCAGATCACCGCGCCATGAGAGACCGCAAAGCACGCAATGAAACCAACCAGCAACCATACCAGCAGCCCCTCGTTCCTGCCGGTGGCAAAAATCATGGCGACCCCGGCCAGGCAGAGCGCGGTGCCAACGGCTCCCGTGAGCAACATTCTTTTCCTGCCAACTCGGTCGATAATGGTCATGGCGATCACCGTGAACAGCAGGTTGGTGCCGCCGATGGCCACCGCCTGGAGGTCGCTCGAGACTTTGCTGAATCCGGCTTTCTCGAAAATGTCGTTGAGGTAATAGAGAATCGCGTTGATGCCGGACAACTGGTTGAACATGCCGATGGAAACCGCGAGGAAAATGGGCCGCCGGTACTTGCGGGTGAACAGAGGCTCGCGCTTGTGCTGGTCTTCGGCGCCGACAGACTCGAGGATGTCACGCACTTCCCGATCGGGATCGGGATCCCCGATCCTGGCGAAGACTTCCCTGGCTTCCTCGACGGCGCCACGCCTCACCAGCCAGCGCGGGCTCTGTGGTATAAAAAACAGGGTCACGAAGAACAGCAAAGCGGGAGCTGCCGCCACGCCGAGTTTCCAGCGCCACTCAGCGTCCCCGAAGCCCATCAGGCCGACGACGTAGTTGGACAGATACGCGAGTAGAATTCCGGACACCACGTTGAACTGGAAGAAACCAACCAGGCGCCCGCGTTTAGCCGCGGGTGCGATCTCCGCGATGTACATGGGCCCGATCACGGAAGAACCGCCGATCGCCAGGCCGCTAATCAAGCGGAAGCAGACGAAGGAGTGCCAGTTCCAGGCCAGCGCGCAGCCGAGCGCGGTCACAACGTAGAGGACGGCCAGGGCGCGCAGGCAGGCGCGGCGGCCGTAGCGATCGCTCGGCGCGCCCGCAAACATGGAGCCGAGCACGGTGCCCCAAAGCGCGCTGGCCACCGTGAATCCGAGCAGGGCCGGGGAAAGATGGTAGGTTGCGCTGAGCGCGCGCGTGGTTCCCGCGATGACCGCGGTGTCGAATCCGAAGAGCAGCCCGCCGAGCGCGGCCACGATCGTGCTCCTCAATAAGTACGCGTTCACAGGCTGTTGTTTGCCGGTTTGCATTATGAGAGTCCTGTCACTCAAGGTTGTAACACTCTTGCATCGACCACATGGGAACGCCGCCGGGCCGCGAGGCTACCACGGCGCCGACCCGGTTTGCGAAATCTCCGGTCCGATTAGCGCCCCATCCCTGCGAGAGGCCGTGCAGAAAGGCGGCCGCGAAGGCATCTCCCGCGCCTACCGTGTCCGCGACTTTCACGTTGTAACCGGGCGGCTCCGCGTAGTCCCCGCCGATTCGTATGGCACAGCCGCGCGACCCGCGGGTGACGGCCACCGCGGTCCAGCCGAATTTGCGCGACCAGAAATCCGTGAATTCCAAAAGCGAGCCATGACGGCGGCCGAACATGGAATCGACGGCAACCGCTTCGTCGCCGTTCAGTTTCACCACGTGGGCGGTGGCCATCAGTTCCGCAACCAACTCCGGGGTGTAGCAGTGGCGGCGGAGGTTGATGTCGTAAAACCGCTTGGCGCCGGGCAGCGCTTCAGCCAGCTTCCTGGTTTCCGCGCGCGCCGCGGGCTGGGCTTGATGCAGGGTGCCGTAGTACAGCCAATCGGGATTGATCGCCGCCAGCCGCCGGAGATCCGTGGGGGCGAGCCGCAGGGCATCGTAGGCCGCGGGCCGGCAAATCGTAAAGTCCGGTTGGCCGGCGGAATCGAGGCGAACCAGGACCGTGCCGGTGGCCGCACCAGCAGCTACCTGGATGAAGTCGGACCCGAGACCGAGCTCGCCGGCGCGCCTCAGAACCGCATGACCTCGGTCGTCATCTCCGACCGCGCTCACGAAGGTAACTTCGTGGCCTAGACGGCTGGCGTGGACTGCAAAGTTGAAAGGCGCGCCTCCCAGCTTTTCGGAATCGTCGAATACGTCCCACAGGACTTCGCCGATGCTGACGATCCTCACGATGGATTCTCCGGCTCGGCCGCGAGGCGCCGAAGGGCGGGGAGGATGTCGCCAGCCGCAACGGCGGCGGCTGCCGGATGTCCGAATCCGAAGTACAGTCTCTTGTAGAGCGCGTAGAGCCGGTCGTAGATCCTGGCCGACGCGGGGTCCGGTTCGACCGTCCGATAGCTCAGGCAGAGGGCATCCTGCGCCTCCTCGACGGTCTGAAATGTGCCCGCCGCCAGGAACGCGAAGATGGCGGCGCCCAGGCCCGTGGCCTCTCCTCGCGGGACCAGCACCGGCTTGCCCAACACATTGGCGTACACACGGTTGACGACCTCGTTCTTCTGCGGAGCCCTGCCGCCCAGTATCAGCCGCCGGACCGGTACGCCATGTTCCTCGAAACGCTCCAGGATCACCCGCGTGTGCAGGGCGGTGCCTTCGAAGGCGGCGAAAAGCTCGTCCTGCGCCGTATGGGTCAGCTTCCACCCGAGTGTGACCCCGCCGAGTTCGGAGTTCACCAGGACGGACCGGTCCCCGTTGTCCCAGGTGAGCCGCAGAAGGCCGGTCTGTCCGGCGCGGTACGCTTCCAGGCCGCTGGAGAGCGCGGTCACGCTGGCGCCCGCCCGCCTCGCGATGGCGTCCCAGATGTCGCCGCTGGCGCCCAAGCCGGCCTCGATGCCATACATCTCCGGATGAACCGAGGCATATGCGGCGCCACAGGTTCCCGGGATGGGCGTGGTATCCCTGGCGAGCGCCATGATGGGAGCGGAGGTGCCCAGAACGGTCACAATGTCGCCTTCTCGAATTCCCGCGCCGAGGGTGTCCCAATGCCCGTCCAGACCTCCCACGGAGACCGGAATACCGGGGCGCAAGCCGAGCCGAACCGCCCAATCGGGCGCCAGCCGGCCGGCGATTTCGCCGCTTTTGAGATAGCGCCCTCTCAACTTGTCCCGCACGCCTGCCAACAGCGGGTCCGTGGCTGTCAGATAATCCTGCGGCGGCAGTCCCCCCAGAGTTGGGTTCCACATCCATTTGGGGCCGGCCACTCCAATGGACCGCGGCAATTGGTCGATGTC